>VFQU01000241.1_pt1 | contig 57371 bp, 53 predicted proteins | sample 3512311 | NCBI WGS metagenome assembly VFQU01 (sample SAMN10412377, study PRJNA504923) | tailings metagenome | isolation source: Relicate 3 Philex TSF3 active mining site | place: Philippines: Tuba, Benguet | collected 2017-08-29 | reverse complement strand
TTCTTTTTGAATATTCTTAATCTTATAGTTAAAATATGATTTTATTTCTATCTTGGAGATGTCTTACAGTCTTTTTTTAAAAGGTCAGTGTTTAGTCTAATAGTTATCTCATTTCTCTTTGAAAGTAATCTTATTGCCATAACCAGGCCTGGCCATATTTTCGCTCAAACAACTCAAGAAATCCAGGCCTCGACAGTTCCCCAGGGACTTAGCCTAGACCAGTCCATGGCTTGGATTGCGGCCCTCCCAGAAATTAAGCAAGCAAGTGAAAATTTAGCCAGAAACTATCCCCAGCATCGTCTCTCGTTTATGCCTAAGGAAGCACCGATCACCCTCAATGGCCAGCCTTATTGGGAAATCTGGGTTGGAGCCAGTTCGGCAGAGCGATGGGAACGTTACGAAACCTTCTATGTGCCTTTGTCAGGGGGCCTGATTCTAGTCAGTGATCTAATCACGGGGGCTGAGATTCCACTCTGGCAGTGGCGACAAGGGCAATGAAGAGCGATTCCGGTCTCTCAGGGGGCGGACACTTTAGCGATCCCAATTTAACCAGTGGTGCGATGTACTCAAACCAGACAGAGCGTATAATCAGGCAATTAGTTGGCTACTATTTATTCTCATGCAGACTCAAGACCGGATTCCTAATACTCTGACTGTTCCCCCAAACTCCCTCGATACCGCCATCCAGGCCAGTCAAGATTATTTGCTCTCTCAACAGTATAAAGAGGGTTACTGGTGGTCAGAACTGGAATCTAACTGCACGATGACGGCGGAAGTGGTCATGCTCCATAAAATTTGGGGTACTGATAGCACCCGACCCTTAGCGAAAGCCGAAACCTTCTTACGCTCACAGCAACGGGATCACGGTGGTTGGGAATTGTTCTACGGCGATGGCGGGGATTTAAATACCTCAGTCGAAACCTATACGGCGTTGCGGCTGTTGGGGGTTGCGGCCGACGATCCGGATATGGTGCGGGCAAAAGAATTTATTTTGGCACGGGGTGGGATTAGCAAAACGCGAATTTTTACCAAGCTGCATCTGGCTTTAATTGGTGGTTACGACTGGCGGGGGATTCCCTCGTTACCGCCGTGGGTGATGTTGTTGCCGGAGTGGGGGCCGTTCACAATCTATGAGATGTCTAGTTGGGCCCGCAGCAGCACTGTTCCCCTACTGATCGTCATGGATCGTAAGCCAGTCTATGTCACGGATCCGGGCGTGAATGTGGATGAGTTGTATCTGGAAGGCCGGGCGAATGTCAATTGGAGTTTACCCCGGAAGAATGATTGGACGGATTTATTTCTCGAACTGGATAACGTCTTTAAGTTTTGCGAGGAATGGAATTTAACTCCTTTGCGCGAAGAAGGCCTAGCGGCGGCGGAAAAATGGGTGTTAGAACGTCAGGAAGCCAGTGGCGATTGGGGCGGCATTATTCCAGCGATGTTGAATTCCCTCCTGGCCTTGCGTGCTCTCGGTTATGACGTGCATGATCCGATTGTCCAGCGGGGCCTGGCCAGTGTCGATCGCTTTGCCATTGAAACCGAAGATTGGTATCGAGTCCAACCCTGTGTCTCGCCGGTGTGGGATACGGCCCTGGTGATGCGGGCGTTGGTGGATGCTGGCCTGGAGCCGGATCATCCGGCCTTAGTTGCGGGCGGAAATTGGCTGATTGAAAAACAAATTCTCGACTATGGCGATTGGGCGGTTAAAAATAAGGTCGGTAAGCCTGGGGCCTGGGCGTTTGAGTTTGAAAATCGCTTCTATCCCGATGTGGATGATACGGCGGTAGTGGTGATGGCCCTGGAAGCAGTGAAATTGCCCAATGAAAAACTGAAGCAGGTCGCGATGCAGCGGGCCGTGGATTGGATTGCGACGATGCAGTGTAAACCGGGGGGCTGGGCCGCTTTTGACATCGATAACGACCAGGATTGGCTCAATGATATTCCCTATGGCGATCTGCGGGCGATGATTGACCCGAATACTGCGGATGTCACAGCTCGCGTTTTAGAAATGATTGGCCGCACCGATATGACCACCGGGGAAGCCAGTGTGGATAAAGCCTTAGCCTATTTGCGGACGGAGCAGGAACCGGAAGGCTGTTGGTATGGGCGTTGGGGTGTGAACTATATCTATGGCACCAGTGGTGTCTTGGCGGCCCTGGCGTTGGTGGCCTCTCCCTACGATCGCTGGCGGTTGCGGCAGGCGGTAAAATGGCTCGAGTCTGTCCAAAACCCCGATGGCGGTTGGGGTGAAACGTGCCGGAGTTATACCGATCCGAGTTTGAAAGGTCAAGGGGAGAGTACACCATCGCAGACGGCCTGGGCCTTGATTGGTTTATTGGCTGCTGGCCAGGCCGTGGGGGAATATGCCACAGAGGCGATCAAACGCGGGATTAATCACTTACTGGCCACCCAACGCCCCGATGGGACTTGGAATGAAGATTATTTCACCGGAACAGGTTTTCCTTGCCACTTCTATTTGAAATATCATCTCTACCAGCAGCATTTCCCTTTAACAGCTTTGGGCCGCTATCGGCAATTGCAACGGGATGGAGTGCTGGATTAGGGATAAAAAATAGGGCCTGGATTTAGAACGTTCTTGCTCTCCCCAGGCCCCTTTCTTGATGCCATGACTATTTTCTAAACCGGCACTTGCATCGCCCGCGCTAACTCCGCCGCAACTTCCGGCCGCGAAAATTCAGGGGGAGGGAGTTCACCCCGGCGTAACATTTCCCGGACTTTAGTCCCAGACAGATGAACCCGTTCCTCTGGGCGGCTGGGGCTAGTTTTAGTGGTGGCCATGGCCTGGGTGCGGGTGCAGTAAAAGGCGTGCTCAAACATCATTGGGGTAATCCCCAATTCATCCCGGTCAAACTCGGCAAAAATGTATTGCGCGTCATAGGTGCCGTAATAGTCCCCCACCCCGGCATGATCTCGCCCGACAATGAAGTGGGTACAGCCATAGTTTTTCCGCACCAACGCATGGAAAATCGCTTCCCGCGGGCCCGCGTAACGCATTGCTGCCGGATTGATCGCGAGAATCACCCGGTCTTGGGGAAAATAATGCTCCATCATGATCTCGTAACAGCGCATTCGGACATCAGCGGGAATGTCATCTTCTTTCGTGGCCCCGACTAAGGGATGGAGGAACAGGCCATCGACAGTTTCTAAAGCACATTTTTGAATGTATTCGTGGGCCCGGTGGATCGGGTTCCGGGTTTGAAAGCCAACAATAGTTTTCCAGCCTTTTTGCCGAAATGCCGCCCGACTATCTTGGGGGTCAATGCAATAGCTGGGAAAGAGGGGATGGGGATGACGCTGAAGCAACCAGATTGGCCCGGCAAGGTTGACACTGCCCTGCTGATAGACCACGTTCACACCCGGATGTTTTTCCTCTTCGGTGCGATAGACGAGGCGAGCCTCCTTGCGGGGATCATAGGTGTATTTTTCCAGGAGCTGCATCACGCCAATAAATTCCCCTTGCGGGTCATCGAGACGAATCCACTGCCCAATTTTTAAGGGGTTAGCGACATCGGCGGTGACGGAGAGGGTGACGGGAATTGACCAGGGTAAGCCATTGGCTAAGTGCATAGTTTCCACGACCGCATCATAGTCGGCCTGGGTCATGAAGCCCGTTAAAGGACTAAAGCCACCAATCGCAATTAACTCAAGATCGGAAGCCGCCCGTGCATCCAACTGTAGTCTGGGTAAGTGTTCTGCTTTATTGAGCCACTCTTGTTTTTCTTCCGGGCTAACAATGCGATTAATTAATATCCCACCATGGGGCGCAATGGCATCTTGAACGGGGGCAGATTCAACGGCAATAGTCAAAGCTCACTCCTTAATCTCGTTAAGAAATTATAAATTTTCAGCGTCATATAATGATCCTACCCTAGGGGCGGGCCTGGTCTCATGGGAAGCTGTTATGCCTCGCCACCGTGAAATTAGCCTAACTCCAAGCTCGTGATCCCATAAATACCGTTGAGATTGATGTGCGGGGCCTGGGGGGTGTACATCCGGCCGGTTTCAAACATTGGGGTCATGTTGTAACTTGCAACTAACTTCACAGCATCCGGGTTGACCAGGGGAATATCGAGAAAGCAAGCCGCCCTTTGAGTCTGACTGACCAGGCCCCGAAAAATGATTTCTGCCACGTCATAATTCACCGCAAACAACGGCCCAATCCGCCATCCCGTATAAGCGGGTCGAATTGCCCCATAGCCTTTGAGTTCGGAATCTACATAGGCATAACTGATGGTTTGGGGTTGCTGCAGCCAGGCCTGGAGAAAGGTGCCACGATCCGCCGGAAAAAACTGCTGATCAAAGGCTAGTAGCTCTTCCCAGGCCAAGTTTTGAGTTGAGATTAACCGGGAATCAAGAGGGAAATCCTCCGAAACCTGCCCCTGAAACCGACTATTGCGATGGGCTAACTTAAATCCGGAGTGGGCGTAATTGTCCTGTTGCTCAACGACTCCATCCAGGCCGAGAATCCGCCCCGGTTGAGATTTTAGATAAGCAACTGCTGCATTCCAGGTTTGCAAGCCATAGCCCCGGCCTCGAAACTCTGGTTTGACGATATAGAGTCCGACAAAGCCATAGCCCTCCCCATAGACCACCCCGGAAATGCAGGCAATGGGTTCACCATCTAACTCGCCGATAAAAAAGCCGTTGGGGTCTGTCTGGTAAAAAGTTGTGGGATCAAACTGGCCTGGGTTCCAACCTTCCGCTGCCGCCCAGCCTGCTGCTAAATAGATTTCCTCAGGTTGCATGTGTCGGACGATAAACCCCATACAATTTAAGCCTCATGATTAGTTTGCGGTCTATTGCTTATTGTTTGAGAACGCTAAATTTTGCCAGGCCTGGACTCTTACACTTTTGATCCTAGGGTGACTCAATCCCCAAAGGCTGAACTTTAATGCCTGGTTTATCATTGTTCATAGCCATCGGATTTACTTAAACATCACCCAGGCCTGGTTCCATCCCCCTCCCGCCAACTGATAGGACTCCAGAACTGTATGAACAGGATTTACTGCTGTGGTATCAAGAAACGATCACCAAGCTACAGCAGCGGAATTTTAGACGTTTAAATATTGATATAAATATTGATAATTTAATTGAGGAAAGTTCAAGTCTAGCCAATCAAGAACGGCGGGAGGTATTCAATCGGTTAGATATTCTTTTAGCTCATTTAGTGAAACGGCTTTACGTTCCTTCCAGTCCTAATTAACGCGGTTGGGAAGCAACAATTTGGGAACAACAGGGGCAAGAAAGCCGATCGTGGAGTGTAAGCGTTTGCGATTTTAGAAACCTTCAATCCATTCAACAATGGTAGTGTGAGCAATGGTAGGGGTTGGGAACGCTGTGGGGTGAATCAAGCATTAGCCTGAACTGTAAGGGGTTGATCAATCTGCCTGAAACGATTTTTAAAGGTCGTAGAATAATGTTTGTGGACGATTCACCCAAACCGTCATCGCTCTATCAACAAATTTATGACCTCGTGCGGGAAATTCCGCCTGGACACGTAGCTACCTACGGCCAAATTGCCCGGTTACTGGGTCGCCCCCGCCATGCCCGCCAAATTGGTTATGCTCTGTTTCGGGTGGCCCCAGACTCGGATATTCCCTGGCATCGGGTTGTTAATGCCCAAGGTGAAATTTCCTATGCGCCCCAACGTCAGGGAAATGATCAGTTGCAACGCTGGCGACTAGAGACAGAAGGGGTTATTTTTAATGAATCTGGCAGAATCAACCTAAATCGCTATCAATGGGCTGGCCTGGGGTCTGGAGAGATTGAAGGTGGAGTTATCGATTAATGCTCAAATCCTGGCCCGATCTGCAACTCCAGATTTCCCATTTACCCGCCCAGGCCCCGCCACCCCCCCCATCACTGACAGCACAAATTCCGGCCTGGCATCAAACTGCCTTAGACCGAGTTAAACCCCAACTGTCTCGAAGTCAACGGTCAAAACTGGAACACCCGCTGCTGGTTGTTTGGAATTATCGGATGCGGAGTTGCGCTGGCCGGGCGATTGCGGGGACAACAATTCACCTGAATTACCGATTGTTAATCCATAACCCAGAGGAACTCCAGGCCACCTACTACCACGAATTAGCGCACATCTGGGCCTATTGCCTCTATGGGAGTCGCGGACATGATCAACAATGGCAAACCCTCATGGCCTGGCTAGGTGAATCGGCAACCCGCACCCATCGAATGAATGTGACCCACTTGGCCTATCGCCAAAAACGCTATCTCTATCGGTGTGACTGTCAACCGCATTACCTGTCCGCCCATCGCCATGCCAAAATTCAGCGGGGCCTGGTCTATCGCTGTCGCACCTGTGAGGCTAAACTCTGGCCTGTGATTGCTGGTGATGCCAATTCCGGGTAGTCTAAATCCAGGCCTGGCCTCTTTTGCTCCCCCTAGCTCGCCGGACAACAGCAGTAACTCCTATGGATTTCCCCCTCGAGATTTTCGATCAAGATTTGTCCCAGACCTGCTTTGCAGAACTCACCCAAGCCCCGAAACTCGCCATTGATACGGAAACCATGGGCCTTAAACCCGGCCGAGATCGCCTATGTCTGGTACAGATTGCCAATCCCGAGGGTCAAGTCGCTGTAATTCGGATTGCCCGTGGTCAAACCCAGGCCCCACTTTTAGAAAAACTCTTAGAAAGCCCAGACAGCCTCAAAATCTTTCATTTTGCCCGCTTTGATGTCGGCACACTCCGCTATCACTTGGGGATTAGCGTCCAACCCATTTTTTGCACAAAGATAGCCAGTAAACTCGCCCGCACCTACAGCCCCAGACATGGCCTGAAGGATTTAGTCTTAGAACTCACCGGCGTGGAATTGGATAAAAGCTCACAAAGTTCCGATTGGGGCAATGCCGCTAATTTATCCGCAGCCCAACTGCGCTATGCCGCCAATGACGTGCGCTATTTAATTACTGCTCAAGCTAAATTACAAGCAATGTTAGAGCGGGAAGAACGCTGGTCACTGGCCCAGGCCTGTTTTACGGCATTACCAACAATGGTCGAACTTGACCTGGCCGGGTTTGACAATACTTTTGAACATTAGGTTTTCGTCAATAAAATTCAATATTTTGACCTGATACAGCTTTTATAAAAACATGCACTTGACGGAGTGATCTAAACTTAACTGCCAAAATACCGCCGATATAAATCACAACGGACGCGGGCAGCATTCCCCTCTAACTTCACCAGGCCAAGACTATGGAGCTTAAATCCAATGGTGGCATCTAAAACTACGGGTTCTGAGCTTTGGACGACTTGATGAAACGCCGGTGCCAATTCTGCCCGTTGGTGTAAATGCCAGGCCTGGCCCCGCAAATGATCTCGATATAACCCCGTCTCAGTCGCCGCATTGGTGATTAATTCCTGCCAGGTCAAGTCTTGCTTAGCCAAGTGATACAGCGTCAACCGCACCAAATAGGGATGGCCGCCAATTAAACTCCTCAATTCTTCGAGTTGGGCTTGACTTAGCTTTAAACCATGCAATTGACTCAACTCGGCAATCTGGCCAGTCGTAAATTCTGGTAACTCCACCGCCAGGCCAACATTAAAGGGCGATTGATTAATATCCAGCGGGATATACACTTCTGTGGCATGGACAACAATTAAGCGCAAATTTCGCCAGACATCTCGGTTTTTTGCCTCCTCGTGCCAGGCCCGCAGCAGACCAAAAAAGTCGCTGGCAATTTCCGGATATTCAAACACCCGATCCACCTCATCCAGGCCAAGGGTTAACGGCCGCTCAGAGTGGGGTAACAAATACTCCTCAAAATAGGTGGTGCAGTTGTATTTACTGCCAAAAATATCGTCCCAATAGTCTTTCAGCTTATTTTCCAGGCCCAACCGCCGCCCCACCCCCGCACAGAGCCAGCGCAACAACTTATCCAAATTGGCAAACACCTCGGCATCGGCCAACTGAAAACTTAAGGGAACCGCAGCATACTTTTCCTCCGTTGCCCGGTAAAGCAAGCGAGCCATGAGTGAGGTTTTTCCCATTTGGCGGGGGGCCTTAATCCGAATCAATGACCCAGGCTGCACCAAGGCTTCCCGACAGCGAGCTTCAATCGGTGGGCGTTCCATATAAAAGGCAGAGGCCACTTCCACCTGTCCTTCGGGGAGTTCCGGTTCGGCAACGGGTAAAGGCGGTGCATTTTGGGCAATGGTTGGCGGTGGGGCCAGATGAGAGCCGGAACCCGATGTTGTTTCCCGCGGACTGAGCGTTGGCGCACCCGTGGCATTGACCAGGCCCAGCACTTCTTGAATCAAGGGTTGAGTATCTGCCCCCCCATGCCAAAACCGTTGTTGCAGCCGATGTAAATAGCCCCGCAGTTCATAGTTCAAGGGCATATCCAGGGGAAACTGAACCCGCAACGGCAAAATAAACGGACGGCGATCGGGACGCTGGGCCTGGAGGTTACGAACGGTGCGAACTTCCTCTAAGACCATTTCACTCTGGGCGGAGTGTTGCGAAAGAAACAATAAAAAGAAATCACACTGCTGTAGCTCCTGATCAATCCGCTCGGCCCAGCCTTCCCCCATTTGGATACTTTGACTGGCCATAAAGGGTTGATGTCCGGCTGCCACTAAGGCTGCAAAAAATTCCTCGGCCAGCTCCCGTTCTAGGGGGTCATTGGCATGGCTGATAAACACATTCCGGCCAGTGCCGTAGGCTTTCAAAGGGGGTAAGTCCGCGTCAGCAATCGGCTCCGGCTCAGTTTTGGGAATTGTACTCCGGTCGGGCAATGGGACGGTGGCAGGGGGTGTTGTTACAGCGGGAGAAGGTTGGTTGCGCAGGAGGTCTTGCACCGGGCGTTTGAGAAATTTTCCTAGGCGTTGCCATACTGGGGGGGCAGCTTCTAGACTTTCCAGGGCCTGGAGCACCTCATCCGCAGAACTATAGCGGTCATAGACCCCCGGCCGAATCATCCGAGAGAGGACTTCCACCAGGCCCTTGTTGACCGGCATTTGGGGTTGCCATTGCCAATTGCCGAGGGCATCTTGCTCCAATTGCAGCGGATTTTGCCCACTCAGGGCCTGAACCCCAATCATCCCAACCGCATACAAATCACTATTTGCCCGTGGCCGGCCCTGGGCCTGTTCTGGGGGCATATAACCGGGGGTACCAATGGCAATAGTTTGGTTAGCCGCTGCCCCAATCAAGGTCCCCCCCCCAATGGAAAGCCCCATTTGTTTCACCGCGCCAAAATCAATTAAGACCAGCTTTTGATCGCTGACGCGGCGCATCAGGTTATCTGGTTTAATGTCCCGATGAATCACCCCACACTGGTGGACAAAGCGAAGCACCTGCAACACATCTGTCAGCATTTGGATCACTTGGGCTTCACTCCAACAGCATCCCAAGGGCAACTCGATTCGCAGCACATGGCCTTCAATAAAGTCCTGTACCAAATAGAACTCTTCCCCCTCAGCAAAGTAGGCCAGCAGCCGCGGAATCTGGTCATGGTGGCCCAGTTTTTCTAAAACCTGAGCTTCCCGCAAAAAGAGATTACGGGCTAAGGGGAGAAAATTACCATCAGTGCGGGCTGGCTTGAGATACTTAACGACACACTTAACTCGCCCAGGCCGATGACTGTCCTCTGCCAGAAACGTTTGACCAAAATTACCGGCCCCTAAAACACTGAGAATGCGATAACGGCCACCAAGAGTTTTACCAATCATGCCTGAAATATTTTGGGCGGTATGATGAACCCCAGTCTAACAAGTCCCGGAATCCGGCGGGAAATTTGCCGAGGTTCTGACTCAAAATTTCGGGTGATCCGCCCACAATCGAGGTCGCAGTCTGGTCTAAGGTGGAAGGGTGGCTAACGGTAATACACATTCATGGCAATGGCTGGGTTTAGGTGGTTGAGTCGGCGGATCGTCCCCATTTTTTTGCTCAGTAGTTTAGCGGGCTGTGCGGGCAACCAGGCCTGGGAACAAGCCTTTTCGGGAGATCCCAATGCTCAAACCTGGAATCAAGGCACCGGCAGCCCCACCCCAGCGGAGTTTCCCCAGGCCCTGAAATTGCCCCAGGCCACCCTTGAACAAACCACACCACTCCCGACGGGGGGCCTGGAAACCCGCTGGCGAGCCAATCAACCTCCGCTTGCAATCCAGGGCTTTTACCAACAACAACTCAGTCAACAGGGCTGGCAACTCCAACCGCCCCGCTCCGAGGGAACTCAACTGATCATCCAGGCCCAAAAAGGAACCGAACAATTTCGCCTGACCCTAAATCCCCCCAGCAATACCGGCACGGAATTCACAATTCAACTTAGTACAACCCCCACTAATGCCTCCCCCAGTCCTAGCCCGAGTCCTCAGGCCAGCCCAACTCCCAATGATTTAACCCCGCAAACCTTCACAGATTTAGGCCAAGCTCCTGCCTCTCTCCAACCGGCAATTACCGATTTAGCTGAACTCGGAGTCTTAGCCGATGGCAGTAATTCCAACCAACTCCATCCCAACCAACCGATCAGCCGCGCCACCTATGCCCGCTGGCTAGTCACTGCCCACAATCGCTTTTATGCCGATCGCCCGGCCCGTCAAATCCGCCTAGCCACCCCCACGGACAGCCCCCTTTTTAACGATGTCCCGAAAACCCATCCTGATTTTGCTTACATTCAAGGCCTGGCCGCTGCGGGTTATTTACCCAGTCGTTTGACCGACAGTGCCACCCCTCTGTTTCGCCCCAACGCCCCTTTGAGCCGAGAAGCCCTGTTGCAGTGGAAAGTTCCCTTGGATATTCAGCGCAACTTAACCACCACCTCCATTGACCGGATTGAGCAAACCTGGGGCTTTAAAGACAGTAACCGGATCACGCCTGAAGCCCTGAGTGCCATTGCTGCTGATTTTCAAAATGGGGATTTATCCAATATTCGCCGCATCTTCGGGGCAACGCTGCTGCTGCAACCCCAAAAACCAGTCACGCGGGCCGAAGCCGCGGCATCGCTGTGGTACATGGGTAACCAGGCCGGGGAAGGGCTTTCGGCCCAGGATGCCTTAGCCAGTCGTAATCCAACCCCGACTAATTGAAACCATCGGAAACTTGCCACCTTGTAACTTCCACGCCAACCTTAAATTTTTTCATAGGCCTGGAGATACAGCGGTGCAAGGTTTTGCAAGAGCCGCTCGGCCTGGCGAATTTGGGTTTCTGAGGCTTGAATCGCAATCAGGTAATGACCTTGGGCTAAGCGTTTTTGAAAGGGCACTCCAGATTGGCCGCCCAGAACCACTTTTAAGCCCCCACCCACCGTTAAACTCCCCAGGCCCCCAGCAATCGCCCCAAAAATGCCCCCGAGGATGCTGTTATTTAAGGGATTAAAGCTGGCGATGATCGGAATGGCGGTCACTTGGTTAAAGGTAAATCCGGCAAAAAAGCCAAAGGGAACCAGCCAAACTAACATCCGTTGCATCTCTTGGCGCGCTGCAAGAAAGGGGTCATATAGGGTCTGGAGTTCCTGACTCGACTTGTAACCACTGCCAAACAAACTGACTTTTTCCAGGGGAAAGTGAGCCGTTTCTAAGTCGGTATAGGCTCGTTCCGCAGCAATCCGGTCTGCAAATGTTGCGACAAGGTAATTCATCACCCGTTAACTCCTCCTGAACATAGGCAAGGATGGCAAGATGGAAAGCATCAACGTCAACCCGATTGAACCCGATTGACCGATTGACCTTTGCCCTGGCTAACCCATGCCGCTCCCATTTTCCCATCTCCTTCACCGTCTGATGCGCCCAGATCTCTCCCAAGTCCTATCCGTGACGATGGTGGCGGTGGCAACGGGGGTATCAACGGCCCTGATTGTCCTGGTGCGGGGCCTGGGTGGCCTAGAGTCTTTAGAATTAGCTGCCTATGATCGGCTGGTGCAATTACGCCCGGAACAGCCTCCAGATACCCGGATGCTGGTGGTGGGTATTACAGAAGCGGATATTCAAGCCCTGAAAACCTGGCCGCTACCGGATCAAGTCTATGCGGATTTATTCAAAAAGCTCTTAGACGCCAACCCGCGGGCGATTGGTTTAGATATTTACCGCGATATTCCCATTGCCCCAGGCCAGGTCGAGTTAAACCAAGTCCTCACCAATTCTGACCGGATTTTTGGAGTCACGAAAATTGGTGATGCCAACCATCCCACGATCCAGCCCCCGGCCGGCTTACCCCCCACTCAAGTTGGCTTTAATGACGTGATTGTGGATGCGGGCGGGATTGTTCGGCGGAATATCCTCTTCATGGCCGGGGAAAATGAAACCTTGTTTTCCTTTTCGCTGCGGTTGTCCCTGCGCTATCTCCAAGACGCGGGCATTCAACCCCAGGCCAACCCGAAAAATGAAAGTCAAATGCAATTGGGGCAAACCATTTTTGTGCCCTTAGAACCCCACGCTGCAGCCTATGTCGGGGCGGATACCCAAGGCTATCAGATCATGCTCAACTATCGGGGCGACAATCGGGTGATTCCCTGGGTCTCATTGACTGATGTTATGGCCGGGAAAATTGAGCCAGCCCTGATTCGAGATCGGGTGATTCTGGTCGGCACTTTAGCGGAAAGTGGCAAAGACTTTTTCTATACCCCCTTTAGTTCCGGTGATCAGGATAACCAACGGATGCCGGGGGTCTTTATCCATGCCCAAATGATCAGCCAATTTCTTGATGCGGGGGCAGGGAAGCAATCTCAGGTTTGGTATTGGACGTGGCCCGAAGAAGTGGCCTGGATCCTCCTCTGGGCTGGCCTGGGAGCAATTCTGACGTGGCGGTTCCGGCAACCCCTGGTCTTGGGGATTGGCTCCGGGCTGTGCTTACTCACTCTCATTGGTATTGCCTATGGTATTTTTCTCCAATTGGGCTGGATTCCCCTCGTTCCCCCGGCCCTGGCGTTTGCCATCTCTGGGGCCAGCATCATTACCTACACCGCCCAACAGGCCCAGCAGCAGCGGCAAATGGTGATGCGTCTCTTAGGACAAAGTATTTCCCCAGAAATTGCCGATACCCTTTGGCAACGGCGGGATGAGTTATTACAGGATGGTCGCTTACCGGGGCAAAAACTTGTGGCGACTTTGCTGTTTACAGACTTAAAAGGGTTTAGTACCATCTCCGAAACCATGCCCCCAGAAGATTTACTGCCCTGGCTCAATGCCTATTTAGAAAAAGTAGCCGATATTGTCCAGGCCCATCAGGGCGTGATTAACAAGTTCACAGGCGATGGAATTATGGCGGTTTTTGGTGTCCCGATCCCCCGAACCACGGACAGTGAAATTGCCCAGGATGCTCAAAATGCTGTGGATTGCGCTTTGGCCTTGGGTGAGTCGTTGACCGAATTAAATAAAGTCTGGGCGACACAGGGATTGCCCCAAGTTGGAATGCGCGTTGGCATCTTTACCGGGCCGATTGTTGTGGGCAGTTTGGGCAGTAAAAATCGCCTCGAATATGGGGTAATTGGGGATAGCGTTAATACTGCTTCACGCTTAGAAAGCGTCGATAAACACCGTCACCCCACCCCCTGCCGAATTCTGATTGCCGCGGAAACCTTGGCCTGTGTCCCGGAACATCGCTATCAAGTCGAGGCCTGGGGAGCATTGGAGCTGAAAGGCAAGGAACACAAAATTCAGGTGTATTTAGTGCAAGGGTATCGGACTTCTCCCCTCCCAGCCGCTCCAGCTTCGCCGCAACTGACCTCCAACTAGGCCGGATCTACCAACCTAGCCAAGCAAACATAAATAAAAATCTATACCTCTTTCAATACCTAGCTCCAGAGAGCAATGTCTCAATTCCTGGCAGGATAATAAATTTCACGCTAAGATAGTTAATAAATATTTACATTTCTTTAATTCTCGTCATGATCATGACTGCCGTTCCCACCCCTGCCCCAAATGTTGCTTCCACAGCTGAGCTAGCACAGGAGTGGGCTAAGCGTTATGTGCGGCGATTGGACGAGAAAGACCCAGGCCTGGTGGATGATCCAGGGCAAATTTCCCAGAAACTCCAGGCGGATTTACGGCAAGCCAGTGTCCAGGCCTGGCAACGAACAGAAGGCTTTTTGGGTGAAGAACTGTTACGTCACGAGATTGCTGCAGACCTGATTGATCCCTGGGATATTTCCAAAGACATTCATGAAATTTTTCGGCTCACCCTGAACGTCTATCGGGACGGTCATCCCCCAGACCGCTTAACCACGAAAGTTGGCCCCACTGTAGGTGAGATTCGGAAAAAACATACGGCTGCGGATCCGCGGGTGATTGGCTTTGTCAGTATGCAGTTTCACCACACCGGGATGATTTTGCTGCAGCAGGCTCCGGCCAGTCAGCGGGAGTTACTCCACAGTTTCTTTAAGGTGATTGACGATCATCTCTATATGCCCCTGCACCGAGCCTATGATGCGGCGGCGAACCACGACTACCAATCCCCGGCCTTGGCCCTTGTTCGACACATCTTGCCCCAAAGCACTGAAATTGCCACCAGCATTTGTCAGCGGGTTGCCCAAGTTTATCCCAATCACCGCTGCTACAGCGGCCCGCTCAACCATCCCCACGTCCGCACCTCCAGCATTCGGGATGTGGAAATGTTTCAAATCTATCTTTGGGTTTGCCTACTTGAGGGCAGTTTGGATGCAATTCAGCGGGAACTGTTTCCCTTATGTTTAATGCTCTATCCCACCTTGAACGTTAACTGGGAATTGGTCTATCAAATGGTGCACCTCATGGGCAAAGAAATTAAAGAGCGCACCACCAGCTTAGATGCCACGCCCCTGGTTCCCTACTACCAGGCCCTGCGGACGATGTTTGATCCCAAAATTTTCCAGGGTTTGGCGTAACAGGCGGGCGGTACAATAGGGACTTGGCTCAATTACTACCCACTGGCCTGGAACACCTATGCTCGACTTGACCGGAAAAGTTGCCCTTGTCACTGGCATTGCCAACAACCGCTCGATTGCCTGGGCCATTGCGCAACAACTCCACCAGGCCGGGGCCGAATTAGCCATCACCTACCTGCCCGATGAGCGGGGCCGGAACGCCCAAAAAGTTGGAGAATTAGTCGCTCCCCTCAATCCCAGCCTGTTTTTACCTCTGGATGTTCAACAACCGGAACAAGTTGCTGCTCTCTTTCAAGGGATTCAAGCCAAATGGAACCGCCTGGATAGCTTAGTTCACTGCCTTGCATTTGCTAACAAGGATGATCTGGGTGGAGATTTCAGCAGCGTTTCCCAGGCGGGATTTAACCTAGCCCTAGATGTGAGTGCCTATTCCCTGATTAGCCTGGCCCAGGCTGCCAAACCCCTGATGCACGCGGGCGGAGCAATCATCACCTTGACCTATCTAGGTGGGGTACGGGTGGTGCCGAACTATAACGTCATGGGGATTGCCAAAGCTGCCTTAGAAATGAATGTCCGCTATCTCTCGGCTGAGTTTGGCCCCCAACAAGTGCGAGTCAATGCCATTTCCGCCGGGCCAATTCGGACCTTGGCTTCGTCTGCCGTGGGTGGGATTTTGGACATGATCCATCATGTGGAAGAAACTGCCCCCCTCCGTCGTACCGTCACTCAAACTGAAGTGGGACAAACCGCTGCTTTTCTGTGCAGTGACCTCTCAAGCGGAATCACCGGGCAGGTGATCTATGTGGATGCTGGGTACTCAATTATGGGGATGTAGGCTGGTGAAAGTTGTTGTGTTCTTTCAGGTAGCTATTAAGTTTTGTAACCCATTCCTTCTTATAATCGAAGCAATCATTTGACAGGACAGTCTCAATGCGAATTTTAGTCACAGGCGGGGCCGGGTTTATTGGCTCTCATCTCATTGACCGTCTGATGGAAGCTGGCCATGAGGTTCTTTGTTTAGATAACTATTTTACGGGAACTAAAACTAATGTCCACCACTGGTTAGAGCATCCCCGCTTTGAACTCATTCGCCATGATGTCACAGAACCCATTCGCCTGGAAGTAGAGCAAATCTATCACTTGGCCTGTCCGGCTTCCCCCGTCCACTATCAATACAACCCCGTGAAAACCATTAAAACCAATGTCATGGGGACGTTAAATATGCTCGGCCTGGCCAAACGGATCAAAGCTCGATTTTTGCTGGCCTCTACGTCTGAGGTGTACGGCGATCCGAAAGTCCATCCCCAAACAGAAGAATATTGGGGCAATGTTAATCCGATTGGGATTCGCAGTTGTTATGACGAGGGCAAACGCGTCGCTGAGACACTGACCTTTGACTACATGCGGCAAAACAATGTGGATGTGCGGGTCATTCGGATTTTTAATACCTATGGCCCCCGGATGCAGGTGAATGATGGGCGGGTTGTCAGTAACTTTATTGTCCAGGCCTTGCAGGGGATTCCCTTAACCGTCTATGGGGATGGCTCCCAAACCCGGAGCTTTTGCTATGTCTCAGATCTCGTTGATGGCATGATCCGCCTAATGAATGGTGAGCAACCTGGGCCGATGAATATTGGGAATCCCGATGAGTACACGGTGCTCGAACTCGCCCAGAAAATCCAGGCCATTATTGACCCCTCAGTGGCGATTCAATTCAAGCCCCTACCCTCCGATGACCCACAACGCCGCCAACCCGACATTACCAAGGCCAAAACCCATCTTGGCTGGCAACCCCATGTTCCCCTGGAAACCGGCTTAAATTTAACGATTCCCGACTTCAAAGATCGTCTGATTAAGCTCGGTAAAATTCCAGGTTAGCGACTCACTCAATCTGGCATCGTCTATTCCTAACTTTTCCCTATGGCTGAGCTAATCTCTATTCCCCCCACTGCAATTGATGCCCTGGATTTAACCCCAGTCAGTCATCGCCTCCAGGCCTGGTTTGGCAGCAACCACCTGCAAGACTATGAACATCAACTGGGCTTTGAGATTGCCTATCCCCGTCCTGCCAGGGAACCGGATTTAGAACTGTCTGAACTGGCCGAAGTTCGCCTGTGGTTCATTGCCTTAGATAGCCGCTATCCCTGGTTGCCCTTTTTTTTGGATTGGCGCAATGGCGAGTTAGTCCGGTATGCCGCCATGTTTGTCCCCCACCAGTTCAGTCCTCAACAAGGGATTCAGTTTAATCCCCAGGCCCTGGATATTTTTGTGATGCAGAAGGTCTTTGTCCTTTGGGATTGGTTAACTGCCCAGGATATTGCCGCGGAACGACGGATTCGGGCCTTAGCCGAGATGTTCGGTTACGAATTAGATCACCACTTTTTTCAAGTGCTGCGGGAGCAGGCCAAGTAGGGATTCATCTGCCTGATGTGCATTATTAAAAATCTTAAGAGGATTGAGCTAAATCAACCGTGGGGATAACATCTTGCTGTTCGGGAGCATGGGCGGATTGACTATAATAAACTCACCTAGACTTGGTAAAAATTCAGGATTTCCTGATCTGATAGTTATTTTTGCCCAAACTGAGACACTGAAAACTCCTGCCTGTTATGGTTCTGAGTATTTTGGTGTTTTATTCCCCAGGGAAATGACTATCACTGCTCAAGCTGGGAGTTGTATCTAACTTTTGGTGGCAGTGGCAATGACAACTCAAACCCCAACTCCAACCCAGGCCCAACCTCAAAAAGGCATCCTCATGACTGATGCGGCCTTGGCCCATGTTCTGGAACTGCGGAAAAAGCATGGTCAAGACCTGTGTTTGCGGGTGGGTGTCCGGGGCGGCGGCTGTTCCGGGATGTCTTACACGATGGATTTTGAAGACCCAAGCAATATTCGCCCCGAGGATGAAGTCTATGATTATGAAGGCTTCCAGGTGGTTTCGGATCCAAAAAGTATGCTCTACATCTATGGCCTGGTTTTGGATTACAGCAATGCCCTCATCGGCGGTGGCTTTAAGTTCACTAACCCAAATGCAGTGCAGACCTGTGGCTGTGGTACTTCTTTTGCGACCTAGGTTGAACCAGGCCAGATTCATGGGACCCAGGCTTGATTAGTTAGCGAGGATGCCATCGAGAATTCCAGATAGTTGAAGCCTAGAGAAATCAATTATTGATAGGGAATTAGACTCTATGGGGTCTCTGATTCTCCTAACTAGCACCTATCAGAGTTGGGAGCAGGAAACGGTAAAATTAAAACTTGAGCAGAAAATACAGAATAGGAGCCTTAACTTCGGCCTATGCTCGATTTGATCAGCCTGAAACGAGATTACACCTTGCTCACTGCGCGCCTGGCAAAAGCCCAGGACTACCTTTGACCTGCCTGCCTTAACCGCTAAAATTCAAGATTTAGAACAGGTCGCAGCCCAGCCGGACTTTTGGGACAATCAAACCCAGGCCCAGGCCACGCTCCAAGATTTAACCGATGCCAAGTTTCAAATTGAGCAACTTCTGAAATGGCAAGGGGGCCTGGGAGATGTCAGTACGGCCTTAGAACTGTTGGAATTAGAAACCGATGAGAGTTTATTAACTGAAGCCATTGGGCAAGTTACGGATATAGGACAGCAGTTGGATCGTTGGGAATTGGAGCAGCTTTTAAGTGGCCCTTACGATAAAAATGGTGCAATTTTAACCATCAATGCTGGGGCTGGGGGAACGGACGCGCAAGATTGGGCCGAGATGTTATTGCGAATGTACACCCGCTGGGGTGAGCGGCAGGGCTATCAAATTCACTTGGCAGAACTTTCGGAAGGGGATGAAGCTGGGATTAAATCTGCCACCTTGGAAATTTTGGGCCGCTATGCCTATGGCTACTTACGCTCGGAAAAAGGAACTCATCGCCTGGTGCGGATTTCGCCGTTTAATGCCAATGGCAAGCGTCAGACCAGTTTTGCCGGAGTCGAGATCATGCCCCAAATTGATCACAGTGTCGTCCTCGATATTCCCGATAAAGATTTGGAAATTACGACCTCACGCTCCGGGGGTAAAGGCGGGCAAAACGTGAATAAAGTTGAAACAGCGGTGCGGATTTTACACATGCCCACGGGCCTGGCGGTGCGCTGTACTCAAGAACGATCGCAGTTGCAAAATAAAGAAAAAGCCATGGCCATCTTGAAAGCCAAATTGTTAATTATTGCCCAAGAACAAAAAGCCAAAGAAATTGCTGATATTCGGGGGGACATGGTGGAGGCGGCCTGGGGAACGCAAATTCGGAACTATGTGTTTCATCCCTATCAACTGGTGAAAGATTTACGCACCAACGCGGAAACTACGGCAATTTCTGATGTTATGGATGGGAAATTAGAATCCTTTATTCAAGCCTATTTACGTCATGACAATTCCCTGAGCTAATGGTGATTTGAGATCAGGAGCAATCCATGCGCTTTGATGTGATTACCCTATTCCCTGAGTTTTTTGAGTCCCCGTTAAAATCCGGGTTAATTGCTAAAGCCTTAGATAAGAACATTGCGGACGTTTATTTCACTAATCCCCGCGACTTTACCACCGATAAACATCGCAAAGTTGATGATATTCCCTTTGGTGGCGGAGTCGGGATGGTCCTAAAGCCGGAGCCGTTATTCCTGGCAATTGAATCCTTACCCATACTCCCAAAACGCGAAGTGATTTATGTGACTCCCCAAGGTGAACCACTCCAGCAAAACCACTTCCAGGCCTGGGCCAGCGAGTATGAGCAACTGGTGATTTTGTGTGGGCATTATGAGGGCATAGATGAGCGCGTGGTTGAAACCTTGGTGACGCAAGAAATTTCCCTCGGCGATTTTGTTTTGACCTGTGGTGAAATTCCAGCCTTAACGATTCTCAATGGTGTCATTCGCCTCCTTCCCGGCACCGTGGGCAAAACGGATTCATTGATTCAAGATAGTTTTAGTGCGGGTCTGCTCGATTATCCCCATTACACCCGTCCGGCAACGTTTCGGGATTTAGAGGTTCCCCCGGTGTTACTTTCTGGGCATCATGGGGAAATTCAGAAGTGGCGGACTCAACAGCAACTCCAGCGCACCCAGACCCGGCGACCGGATTTATATGCCCAATGGCAACAGCAGCAACAATAAATAACCATAAATTTCTGTGACTTGGTTAACTCACTTAGTAACTTGGCTGAAAAATCTTTGGGATCGATTACTTGGCCTGGTCACCCGCTACCCCTGTGCATTTTGCGGCAAAAACAGGAAAAACCAAAGACAAATTCAGGGCCTCTGCGAATCCTGTGATCAGAAAATCTATGCTGCCCGGTTTCAAAATCCTGAGCAAATTTGGCAAAAAACTCAGAAAACCTTACCGATCCTGGCCTGGGGCGAATACAGTTCAACCCTCCGACAAGCGATTTTTCAACTGAAATACCGTCACTCTCCCCGGATGGCGCAACCCTTAGGAATTTGGCTAGCCCAGGCCTGGAGCGATCTCAACCTCAAACACCTGCCTCCCTTAATTGTCGTGCCAATTCCCTTACATGCAGATCGTCTGCAAGAACGAGGGTTTAACCAGGCCGAGTTGATTGCCCAGCATTTTTGTCGCTACACCAATTTACCCCTGGCTGCCAATGGTCTAATTCGTCGTCAAGCCACTGAAGCGATGCACCAACTGACCGATCAACAACGGGCGACTATGATGAAAAATGCCTTTGCTTTCGGAAGTGGCATTAAACCGGGCCAAGTTGTTTTACTTTTAGATGACATTTATACAAGTGGTGCAACGATACAAGCGGCTAAGAAAACCTTAAACCGAGCCGGGATTCGGGTCTATGGCGTGGTGGTGCTGAGTCTGGCCCGGCCGCGAGACTTTTTAGGTTAGCTTCAGAGAGGTTTCTTGTTCCCCTGGGGTAAGTTTGGCAGAATAACGAAAACTTGGATTTACTAGCCATGGGGGGATAATTAAGCCGTCTCTACCCGTTGCTCCCAGCAATCACCCTTGACAGCCCCCGCTTTTCGGGGAAATCGCAACTCGACAGCGGTAACTCCGAAATGGCACAATTTTAACCTAAGCAAAGTCAAATTACCCTAGCCCGTTCAACCCACTCCCCCCAGCGATCCGCCTCCCCTGCCTATGCGTAGACGCGTCCACCATCGAGTTCAACCCCCAGCCCAAAACTTGGATTCCTTCATGGATGTCCTGACCAATACCGTGGGGGTCTTAATTTTTGTCTGTCTATTTGCCAGCTTGATGGCGGCTGAAGCTCCGGCGTTGATTCGGACTCCCCTCGCTCGGGAAAGCCGGAAAGCAATTACCTTTATGGAGTGTCGAGATAACCGGGCTTTACCCATTGAGGAAGCGAAAGTCCAGACAGCGATTCAACGCCAATTGCAACTGCTCCAGGCCACCTCCTTTGGCGATCCGGGTCTCATTTTGAGCCAACTCAATAGCTTTCAGGTTAAAACCCGCTATTACCAGGCCACCCTGGCTGTTTTGAATTATCAAGGGCAAACTATTCTTCAAACCCGCTATCAACCCCTGGATCCCTTCGCTGGGGAAGCCCCGGATCGAGTCGGCCTGGCCAGTTCTGTCTTCCGTCAGGCTTTGAATCAACTCAATCCACAAGAAGATGCCCTTTTATTTTTTGTCCGACCCGATAGCTTTGAGTGTTTTCGCACCGCGCGCACCGTGGCCTGGCAACAGGGCTTTGATGTCGGCTGGGAACCCTTAACGAAAGACCAACCCATTGCCTTTGTCAGTGGTGGGGGCGGGCGGCGACCGACGGTCCAGTAGGGTAAATGTCCTGAATGCGTGATCTCAATGCCCCGTAAGCCCAAAACTCCCCGCCCCGACCCAGACTTAGCTAAACTGGCCCAGCTTGAGCGCGGGGTTGTAGCCACACCCTTAATTCAGTGGTATCCCGGCCACATTGCCAAAGCCGAAAAAGCCCTGAAAGAGCAACTCAGTCGGGTGGACGTTGTCTTAGAAGTCCGGGATGCCCGAATTCCCCTAGCAAGCTTCCATCCCCAAATTCCAGCTTGGATTGGCCATAAGCCACGGCTGCTGATTCTCAATCGTTTAGACATGATCCCAGCGGAAGCCCAAAAACAATGGCTGGCCTGGTTTCAAACCCAAGGAGAAACTCCTTTTTATACGAATGCCCAACAAGGGGAGGGGGTACAGGCAATTTTCAAAGCCGCCCAGGCCGCGGGGGTCAGTCTGAATGAACGGCGCAAACAACGGGGGATGAATCCGCGGGCAGTGCGGGCGGTGGTGCTTGGGTTTCCCAATGTGGGTAAATCAGCCCTGATTAATCGCTTACTCAACCGAAAAATCGCCGCCAGTGCGGCCCGGCCTGGGGTAACTCGACAACTCCGCTGGATTCGGATTTCTGAGCAATTAGAGTTACTCGATGCCCCCGGCGTCTTACCGGCAAACTTAAAGGATCAAACGGCGGCGGTGAAATTGGCGATTTGTGATGACATTGGCGAAGCAGCTTACGACAATCAACGGGTGGCGGCGGCATTCGTCGAACTACTCCAAACCCTAGGACAAGTCAACTGTCTCGACCACCGCTATCAATTCCCCCTGGAAGATTTGACTGGAGAAGCCTATCTCGTGGCCCTCGCCGCAAAACGCTACCAAAACGATCCGGAACGGGCCGGCCGCCAACTCCTTCAAGATTTTCGCCGCTTAGCTTTGGGGCCAATTGCCTTAGAACTCCCACCTCCGTGATCACCCTACCCAGGAATGCAACGGGGCCTGGAGCAAGGCCGATGACTGGAAGAGGCTAGAGTGACCATCCGTCTTCTTGAAAGCGGCTTGGATCGACTTTCTGAGCCATTAGTTGTTTATATATTAAGGCTCTATCGTTATCCCAATTGGGTTTCTTGGCTGATAGTCTATTGGGTTTTAGCAATCTCAGTAAGCTTGAGGCATCGCTCCCAAAGGCTTGTTAAAGCGAAAGAACATTAATCGTTAGCCCAGCCGGTAAATTACTCGGACTCAAGCTGATACTTCTTCCCCCAACCCGCCGCACGGGAGTTCCCGCCATGATCTCTAAAAAGGCTTCGATGGGTTTTAGGTCACAGGCCTTGGCATCGGCACCACTCGTTAGATAGTGACTGGGAATCACCGCCCGCGGCTCAAGAAATTGAATCGCAGCTTTCGCTTCTTCCGGGTTATAGGCCTTGTCACTGCCGCCCACGGGAATAATTAGTAAGTCCGGCTTACCCATGAGGATTTTTTGTTCGAGGCTGAGGGGGCCAGCAATGCCACCGAGTTGGACAATTTTGATCCCACCTTGAGTCCAGGCCCAGGCCACATTTGTGCCAAAGCGATAGCCATTGACCCGGTCATGGTTGCTGCGAATGCCTTGAAACTTAATCCCATTGACGGTGTAGGAGCCGGGTTCAAACAGCAATTTCGGCCGGCCGGGCAACCCTTCAACAAAACCCTCATCCAATAGCCGACTGCTGATCATGACAATATTACTGGAGACTTTCGGCGCAGTTAAGTTCTTGGTGCAGCCTCGGGGTTGGAAGGGATTACTGAGAATCCGCTGACCACTGCCGGTAAATAAAAAGCAGGTATGCCCAAACCACTGCACGCCTAAGGAGCCACCGGACTGGGCCTGGGCCGACCATGCAACCCCCAAACTGGCAATGGCCCCGCCTTGGATATAGCGAAAAAATTGACGACGACGCATAAGGCTCCTACACACTCTCAAAACTGCGGCATGGATGGTCTAGCGGTTGCTCAAAAGTCTTAGCCAAGTTTAAGGGATAATACTGCATAAGTAACGGATTCCGAGTCACAATCAGGGGTTTTTTCCCGGTAGTGGCGATTGGGATCAGGCGTTATCCTGGCCTTCACTTGCTGTTGCCCTATGACAGTTCAATATCAAAGTCGGTTCCTCCGCTATTGGCGGATCCAGGTTCAACGGTGGCAGCACCATTTTGCGCTTCAACAGCGTCGCGTTCAAACGTCTCTGAAATGGACTGTCCAGGCCTGGCTTTATCCCCTCTATCGACTAGTCCAGGTGAGTCATTGGCTCCCCAGTGGTCTTAAGCAAACCGTTAAACAACAGTGGTCATTGTTCCAGGCCCAGACAGACACGCCGCCCCCACCGGCCAGTGATTCAGCGATTGTTAATTTACTTCAGTCTCTAGAAATCCACGGCTTAACCCTCTCCTCCCCCTCAGGGACAACCAACCCTACCCTTTTCCTCAATCCTCCCCCACCCCGGCCAAAATCCCTACTCAGCCAGGCCTGGCAACAACTGATAGCCGTAACGAGGGATTGCTGGGATGCCCTCTCAACCTTGGTTCATCAGGTTAAACCCAGAACCACCCCGGCCAATCCCCAACTTTTAGGAACGCCAGCCCAGCCAGCCTTACCGGCCCCTTGGGTTGAACCGGAGCAAAGCCATCGCATCTTGCCAACCTTGGCACCCTCCCACACTGGCACAATTCCCTGGCAGGCCTGGTGGCAGTGGGTCAAAGCTCAAATTCCTCAGACTTTCCAAAATTCACCCCAAGCGGTGGCCTTCCCCCCTCCCGCTGAAGCTCCAGCCCTGGCTCCCTCACCGCCTGAATTAGCCCAAACCCCCATCTCAGAGCTTAAACATCCCTGGGCCTGGTTGCAGCAGTTTGCCAGTCAAACCCGCCAACGGTGGCAGCAAGGGGCAGGCATCATCCAACCGATTCGAGATTCATTCACGTCGGTCTTAGGGTTACGGCAATCCCCAGAGATCATCGGTGTGCAATCTCTTAATGTAGTGGCCACCTCTGAATCCAACCCACCCACCCAAGCCATTGCAATCCAGGGCCTGGCCTGCCACCTAGAAAATCGGCATTTAGTTTTGGTCTCGGCTGAGCAGCAGATTTTGGATATCCTCACCCCCGCCCAACAGCACCAACTGACGGAACGCATTCTCTGGGAACTGGCCGGCTATTACTATCAACTGCGACAATGGCAAAAATTAACCGGTCACGCGCTCATCCAGTTGGGTTTCGAGGCCTCAATGAATGCGGTGGCCTTACCCCATCTTTCTGACCCAAAACACTTGGCGGCGTGCGTGCGGCCTTCCCTCCAGTTTGGGCAGCTCTGGCAGCAGTTCCAGGCCTGGTTATTTGGCTGGCCCACCCTAGCGGCGGTGTCGAATCCCTTAACAATTGCCACCAGACCAATTCCGATGATTCAATCGCAAACGGGCCAAGATTTAGTTACCCACCCACCCCGCCCAACTTCACCCAGCCTGAGTCCTCAATCCCCGCAATTTTTCCCTCTTTCCAGTCCGTTTACCATCGACATTTCCTCAACATTTTTGGGCTACGAACCCCAGGGACTAGAGGTTATCTGGCTTTGGCTAGATCGGCTGTTTCTCTGGCTGGAACGGGCCTGGGCCTGGGTGTTGGGAGTGCGGCTGCGCTTTGGCAACTAAGCCGATGCTGACTAATCCACTTGCCGCAGCGGGTAAGTTCGCAGCAGCCCTAGACAATCCGGGTTCCTGCCCCAATTAATTCACTCAGCGCATAGTTTGATCCATAGGTAGCTTATCCTGTCAAGCGTGTAGATACGGAACATTATCAGTTAATGACTCTGATCATTCCTACTCCATGCCTGGAAAAGTACGGATTTTCAAGAATCCTGCCGAAATCCAGGGGGATTTATGGTATGTGTAGATCATGATCAATTGTTAAGATTTGTTGCCATGAAACTTTCCCCGTTGACTCGCTACTATGTCCGCCGTCTGCTCCAGCAAAATGCGGTGGCATTGGGCCTGGCAACGGAAGCAATTCCGATGACTGATGACTCTGAAGATTCGGCGTTTTTTGATCAAATCATTCGTTTAGAGTCATTGGCTAGTACTAAGTTATCCGAATTAGATTTGTTAGTCCGTTTGCATCAATCCCTCAGTCGCCACGGTTTTGCCTACCAGGCCTACATCCAAAATTTAGAGATCAAGCTTTTTGCGGTCATGGGTCTGACACTGGAACGGCATTCAACTGGCACAGGAAACATCTCCACGACCCAGCTTGCCGGTTTAGTTGTCCTGAGTGGAGTCAACCAGCCCTCAGTCACGTTAGCCGAAGCCCTGGAACAGTTAAATCAGGTGAGTCGGGTTGCCAAGAAATTTTTAGGAGCCTTAATTGCCCGCAACTATTGGCAGTCGGTGCGCCCCTACAGCAGTTGGTTTGTCGAGTATGAAATCAGTGATGCGGCGGAAATTTCCTATGGTGCCTGCACCTCCCAAGAAGTTTTCCTCACCCCAGAGCAATTAGCCCAACTCCAGGCCTGGTTGGATAGTTTTGTCAGTCGTTGTCAACGGGTCTTACCACAATTTACCCGGATGTTGGAAAAGTCCGGGGTTGCGGCGCAGATACTGGGGGTAGTCAGTTAAAGCGTTGCTCTCGGTTTGCTTGGGGATTCAGCTTAATGCGACTTTGACCGATTCGCTGGCAGAGAAAATGTTTGCCCCAGGCCTTGGACAATCCCCCGCCCAATTAAGCCCAGCCCGCGGCCAATTACTTGCGTCAAGACATAGACAAAGCCCTGGCCAATCAAGGCAATCGCCGAGCGTAACGGGGGAGAAATGGCATCATGGGCTTCGAGGGCTAAGGTGACGGCATACCGAACTCCCCCCAACTCTTGTAGTTCTGTGGTGCGCGGGATATAAACCTTCAATTTACGAATTCCGGTCGGGGTCAGAATCAGTAAACTGGCTTGACTTTCAAAAATCTCCTGGGGTTCACTGACGAGATGATGCCAACGGTATTTCCAGGACAGGGCATTGCGAAATCGTTCCATATCCCTAAACGAGAGCACCCGCCGATCATAAAACCAGGCCTTGACGGTGTCGTTGTGGGGAAAGGTATTGAGCAGGGGTTGGAGGATCGCAGCGGCGGTTTGCAGAATCAGGTTATCCAGTAAGTAACCCAGATGTTCTTGGGCGATTGGGGTTCCCCAGGCCTGGTGGGTGTTATCCACGATTAAGGGTTCTTGCCAGAGTAGATGGGTCAGGAGGTCATCTATCCGGGGAATTTTATCGAGAATCGCCGCCGCAACCTCGGTTTGAGCTCCTAAAAGAGGGATGACTAAATCCTCTTGGTTTGGGAGTGTGGCATAGGGGCCAAAAAAGGAGCGAATACTTTGCTGCCAGAGATCACGCAGAATTTGCGGGCGTTTTTCCCGCAGGTGTGGGGCGGTTAATTGGGCGGCTTGCAGAGCAGTTAGGATATCTTCCCACTGTTGGAGAATCACCAGGAGTAGTTCTTGTTTTTTCTCAGCCTTGAGAATATCCAGTTCTAGGGGTTCCCCCGTTTGATTAACCAGGCCGGTTTGGGCCCGTTCCAACCATTGATCGAGGAATTGGGTTGGTAAGGGGGGCGGCGGCGGGCTAGGGGGGGGCTGGGGGGGGCTGGGGCGGCGGGGTTGCGGGAGGAATTGGGCTACTAGCCAGCGGGCCGTGCGGATTTCCCGAGATCGCCCTTGACAGACCAGTCGGTGCAGCGGGGAAAGTTGGGGTTGCCCTAAATAGGTTTGCAGGGCCTGGAGCATGGTGTCCATTTCCGTTAACCCATCCTGGATCAGGTGATACTGCCAACGGGTGACTAAGTTGGGATATTGTGAGGCTAAACTTGGGCGCGGGGCCTGGAGGGTATAGATTGGTTCCCCAGCTCGGATTGTATTCACCGCTGCCATGATCTGACTCATCTCGCTACCCCTGGCCATAAAGCCCTCTACCCCACAGGCCTGGGCGGTGTCAATCAAACTAATGGCGGCTGGACTGGCCAACAACAACAGAGGTAACTGGGGATAAAGCTGCTTCAAGCGTTGCCAGAGCCAGGGTGTTTGCGGATCATTCAGGGTTAACTGGGCTTCGAGAATGACTAGCTTGACTTTGCTGGAGCGGGTATTGACCAGGCCTGGTTCTTGGGGCAACAAACTCGCCAGTTGGGCTAATGCCAGTTGAGCATCACCCGCTTCGGCAGCAATGGTCAGGCCGGGAAGTTTAGCCAAACCCGCTTTCAGCCCCAAACGAAAGACCGGATCCGGATCCACCAAAACAATTGGATAAGCCGACTCCCAGGCCGCCACAGAACTAGCAGACGCTCCAGTCATTAATGCAAAAATGCCTCACCCACAATCATGGCTTAGAATACCCAGAATACATTGGAGATTATGCGACGCTGCCATCCTCAGAATAATCATCATTCCCAACCCAAATTGCCAATTTTTCAGCCCAATCCCAACCAGCTTCCTCTTGAATTCGCCACTTTAATCTTTTTGCGTTTACAAACAATTTTACTAAACTCACTAAGATAGTCGTGGAGTGGGTTGTTGATTTCCAAAAATTCCCATTCTCAATCCAAACAGACTGGGGGAAGTTACCACTACAACTATGATCAGGCCGTTTCAAGCGCAGCTTGCCCCCTCGCATTTGCAAAATCTACTCCCAGCCGTTAAAACTGACATCCAAACCCTTCCCCCCCAGGCCTCGATGTTAGCTGCTTTAAGACTCATGCAACGGGAACAGGGGAACTGCCTGCCGATTGTCGAGCCGAGCAATTCTCGCTACTTGGGCCTGATCACGGAACGGGAATTGGTGAAAGCCCTGGCTCAAAATTGCTCCCTAGAAATGATCATGGTTGCCGAGACTATGCGGAATGCGACAGTCCGACTCGGCTTAGATGAATTAGACCAACCGATACAAGTCCTGCAGCGATTCCGTCAGTGGCAGGTGAATGGGCTGCCGGTGGTTGATTCGCAACAGCGTTTACTAGGCATTCTTAGTCGACAAAGTTTTCAGAATACCCTCAAACCCACAGATTTACTGCAACTGAAACAAGCGGCGGCGGTGATGGTGACGGATGTGGCGGTGATTTTACCGAAAACTCCCCTGCAAGTTGCAGTGGAAACCTTGGCTGCCCAAGATATTAGCTCCTTAGTTGTTGTCACCGATGCCGCCCAACCCAAACCCATTGGTATTTTGACAGAGGAAGATATTCTCAGCTACTACGAAACCTCCCCAGAGCTAACCACAACTCCAGTCGCGGCAATTATCAGTCAACCCGTGATTAGCGTGACCCCAACGGATTCGCTCTGGCAGGTTCACCTTTTGATGGAGCACCATGCCGTGTGTCGGATTGTCGTCGTGGATGAGCAGGGATATTTGGCCGGCCTGGTGACTCAAAGTAGTATTCTCGGGTCTGTCGATAGCCAAGAAGCTACCTGGATTGTCCAATTACTCCAAGATGATCTGAACCAGGCTACAGCCGAACTCCGCTGGCAACTCACCCAACAACAGGTCCTCACTGCGGCGATTGCGGAAAGTGAACTCCGCTCCAACACCCTTCTCACCCATTTACCCGCTGTCGTTTATCGCCGCCACTTGGATGAACAATGGACGTTTATTTACAGCAGTGATTATCTAAGTGAGCTAACGGGCTATGGGCCTGGGATGATTCCCAGCTTGGGGATCCTAATTTTTCCAGAGGATTGGAAACAGGCCATCACCCAAATTCAAGCTGCCCTCTTGAAAAAAGAACCCTATGTGGTGGAATACCGACTGAATCGGGCCAATGGGGCCACCATTTGGGTGCAGGATCGGGGGCAGCAGGAACCGGAACAAGCAATTTTAAGTGGCATCTTGATTGATATTACGGGGCAACGTCGCCAAGAAGAACTGCTGCAAACCCATCTGCAACGGGAACTGTTAATTAGTACGATCAGCCAAAACATCCGCCGCTCTCTGGATTTAGGCCAGGTGATGCAAAGTGCCGCCGATGATGTCCGCCAACTCCTCCAGACGGATCGGGTGCTGGTTTTCCGCCTTTTAGCTAATGGCAGTGGGGTGATTGAGGTGGAATCCGTAGCCCATCCCAGTCATTCCTTGTTGGGACGTTTTATCTATGATCCCTGCTTTTTAGACAACCCGGCTGGTAAACAGGAACAGGGCTACATCGGCACCATTTCCGATACTCTCAAAGCCAAACTCCATCCCTGTCATCGGCAGCTATTGTTAGGGCTAAATGTGCGAGCAAACCTTGTTGTTTCCATCCAGCACAATGCTCAAATTTGGGGGTTACTCCTTGCCCAACAGTGCCAAGGGCCGCGGCTATGGCTGACGGAAGAAATTCACCTACTGCAACGGATTAGTGATTCCTTGGCAGTGGCCGTGAACCAGGCCGAACTTTATCAGCAACTGGGGGCAGCAAACCAAGAACTCCAGCAATTAGTCTATGTGGATGGCTTAACTCAGATTGGGAATCGGCGGCAATTTGGGGATGTCTCTCTGGCCGAATGGCGACGGGCAGCCCGTGAACAAACTCCAATGACATTGGTTTTGGCCGATATCGATTTCTTTAAACCCTACAACGACTATTACGGCAAGCACCAAGGCGATGCCATCCTCTATCGGGTTGCCCAACAACTTACCTCCACTATGCAACGGCCGGGGGATGTGGCGACCCGCTACGGCGGCGAAGAATTTGCCTTGATTTTGCCGCAGACCGATCAAGCTGGGGCTGTCCAAGTGGTGAAACAGATTCAAGCCGACATTGCGACCTTGGCAATTCTCCACGCAGCTAGCCAAGTTTCAGGTTTTCTCACCCTGAGTTTCGGGATTGCCACCACTACCCCTCGTCCCACGGAAGCCCTAGATAACTTAATCACCACTGCGGAAAAAGCCCTCCACCAGGCCAAGTCCGATGGTCGGAACGGTTATGTCACTTACAGAACAACCTTAGACGGGACGGTGTGAGGTTAACCCACCTGACAAACTGGAATAACCGCTACGGACTGTCCCCCAGAAAAGGTGCTAGATTCTGAACACAATTTTTGGTGTTGAGGAGTTCGGGACGTGACTGCGGCGAGTGAGTGTTTTCCCCAGGAATCCCCCCCTGATTTGGCGGCTATTTTAAATCAATTTTTTGCCCCCCAGGCCACGACGGCGCGCCTCTCCTACCAACCGGATCGCTGGCGAATCTTATTGGAAGGGCCCGAACCCCCGGATCAAAACCAGGCCCTGCAGGTATTGCGGAAAGTCTTGCCCCAAGTGGCCCTTCCACCGGGAATTGAAGTCTATGGGCGACAATCTGGGGTGAAAGTACCGGCCTGGGGTGTGCGGATTAAACCGAAACTGCGGGCTGCAAGAGTACCCAGTCCCGTAATTGAAACTCCTGCGCTAGAGCCTGGCCTGGCTGCAACCACAACCCTGCCGCTCCCAGAAGCCCCAGCCCCATCTCCCGATTTTCCCACCGGGCCAGGCATCTTTTTATCGAGCCTCGGGATGCTCTTAGCTCTGGGAACTGGCCTGTGGTGGTTATCCCCCAGCACTTGGATTGAGCGCGCCCCCATCGCTGCCCCGCCAGATATTCAGGCCAAGATCACCAGGATGATCACAACGATTGCACCTGAACCCGCAGTCAAAAATCAAGTCAAAAATCAAGCAAGAGTCTTAGCCCCACCCGCCAGGTTTCGCGGCAAAACCATGACTCAAATCAGTCTGCCAGCGACGCGTAAGGTGGTGGCCCTGACGTTTGATGATGGCCCGGATCCGCAACAAACCCCCCAAGTTCTCAAGATTCTCAAGCAAGCCCAGGTTAAAGCAACATTTTTTGTGATTGGCCGCAGTGTTGAGGCTTTTCCCAAGGTGGCCCAGCAAATTGTGGCCGAGGGACACATCATTGCCAATCACGCTTGGTCGCATCGCTATCACCACTTTTCAGCCAAAGCTGCCGCTGCAGAGATTGATCGGACAACCGCCATTATTGAAAAAGTCACGGGTCAAGCTAACTACTGGTTTCGCCCACCGGGAGGCCGCTTAGACAATGGCCTGGTGCAATATGCCCAGCGCGATCAACAGGCGGTGATGATGTGGTCGGTGGATCCGCGGGATTGGGAGCCGGGTCGCTCGAGCAGGGGAATTCAAACAACTGTTGTTCGGCAAACTCGGCCTGGGGGCATTGTCCTGCTCCACGATGGAGGTGGGCCGCGCCAGGCCACGATTAAGGCTTTACCCGGTATTATTGCGGACTTAAAAAAACAGGGCTATGAATTTGTCACAATTCCAGAACTGCTCGAACTGTCTGAGGAATTAAACCACCCGCGTCCGCGGCCCGTTGATTGGCTTGGTGTCACTTCAATGGCCCAATTAGAAACCTTAGCTACTCAACTGGCCGCCGAAAAAGAGACTCTGCACCAGGCCCTGTTTCAGGCTTCACCCTTAGATATTCCCCAACGGGAATCCTTAGCCACTGAGTTTCAACAGGTTAACCAGGCCCATCGCTGGGTGTCGCAACGCTGGCAATTTGAACATAAAGCCCAAGGGGCCTGGGAAAGCGCGCTCAACTACGGTCAACAGGCCGCCACTGCTGGGAAAACCCAAGACTTCAAAGTGGCTCGCCAGGCCTGGCAACACGCACTCACGGCCCTTAAAACCATTCCACAAAAGGCCTTTCTTGCCCCCCAGGCCGAGCTTAAACGCCAGGAATATCAAACCAATTTAGAATTTATCCAGCGCAAAATCGAGCAGCAGGAATCCCAGTTTTTACTCCCTCTGGCGCAACAGGCGGGTCTGAGTGACAATGCCACCCTGAGTTTGTGTGATGCCAACCGTAACTGTTATTCATTGCGGGGGGATGCTGTCCTGCCGAGTGCTGCGAGTTTAATTAAATTACCTCTGGCAGTGGCGACCTTACATTGGGCTACAGAACAAAACTTCAATCTGGAGCGCGCCTTGACGATGAATCGGCAGAACCAAACTGAAGATGTCTCTCGAATTCGGGCCGGGCAGTCCTATCCGCTCCAGACCGTGCTCAATGAAATGATCAGCCGCAGTAGTAACATTGCCCCGAATCAGTTGATGGATACCGTGGGGTGGGATTATCTCAATCGGGTAATGCAACAGTATGGCTATTCATCGATCAAAATCTACTCAAAACTGGTTGGACAACATCAGCAACCCGCCAATCTGGGCCGGCGTTCCAATGCCACTAGCACCAGAGACTTAAGCCGCTTAATGGGGCAAATTTATCAAAATCAACTCCCCCAGGCCCCGTTTTTGCAAAATATTTTGGCCCAACAACAGGATCGGGAAATCGGGTATGCGGCCCTGCAAGGTTCTCCAGCGCAATGGTTGGGCGAAAAAACGGGACAAAATTCTTTAGTGATTGGCACTGTTTTGGCGTTTCAAGTCCGGGGCAAAATCTTCACCTTGGCAATTATGGATAGCAATCGAGTTAGTGTCAAAAATCTTAACCAGGCCATTCGGGCAGTTGCCGACTATGTAGTTGACCATCCGGAAAAATTTCAATCTTAAGGATTAGATTTTCTCAACTGCAATGACTCACTCAAGACTCGGGAATGATATCTGGCCATCTTGAAGCACTGACAAATCGGGATAGATGTCGAACATTGGTGGTTGCAATGACAGTATTGTAATTTAACAAAACTTTGGCCTGGGCAATTAAAATCATATCTGCATCAATATTTTTATCATCGGCCGTGGGTTGTCCTTGTTGGCGGGCCTGGGCCCAGACTTGAGCAGCTTGACGCATGGCAAGAGTGCAAATTGGTAAATATTCAAGGTATTTAATTAACTCGTCTAGCCGCTTCAACCCTTTTTCCTTGTTTGCCCGCAATAGTTCACGCCGCACCTCATAGTCTGCGATTTCAGGAATGATCACAGTAGTACCGGCAATCAAATGATACTGAAGCCATGTTGCACAAGATTCACTTTGAGTTGATTGTTTTGGGTTAGTAATAAGACCAATAACTCCAGTATCTAGAATTACAGTCTGACTCACCAAGTAATCCCCTTCAATTCCTTTGGAAAAAGCCGACTCTCACTAGGGCGATCTTGATCTAGTGCCTGCAAAAGGAATGCACCTGTTGCTTGTTGTTCGGTAGTATCAGCGTCATCAATCCAGGACTGGAGAACCTCAGCCGCTTCAATGCGTTTCTGCCCATCCTGAAAAAAACTTTTAAGATGCTTTAATGCTAGGGACTCTACTGACAATCCCTGTTGTTGGGCTGCCTCAGAGAGAGATTTTTCTAGTTCTGGCGGTAGGTCAAGATTAAGAGTCATAGGTTACCTAGGTTAGATGATGCTCTAGTTCTAGCTTATCGCCAACAGCAGTAGGCAAATTCAGGTTAAGACTGGCCCAAGACTCGTTCTAAAAACATCTTTGTCCGGGGCTGTTGCGGGTTACTAAAGAGTTGGTGGGGTTCCCCTTCTTCAACAATATGCCCATCGGCTAAAAAGGCCACCCGACAGGAGACATCGCGGGCAAACTGCATTTCATGGGTGACCACCACCATCGTCATATTTTCTTCGGCTAAATCTCGCATTACCTTCAGAACTTCCCCGACTAACTCTGGATCTAAGGCCGAGGTCGGTTCATCAAACAGCAGGGCCTGGGGTTGCATGGCGAGGGCGCGGGCAATGGCGACACGTTGTTTTTGACCACCAGAGAGTTGACTGGGATAGGAGTCTTTTTTATCACCCAGGCCCACTTTGGCTAGTAATACTTCTGCCATCTCAATCGCTTTTTTTTTCGGCATTTTACGCACTAAAACCGGAGCTTCAATAATGTTCTGCAGAACAGTCATGTGAGGAAAGAGGTTAAAGCTCTGAAACACCATGCCTAAATCTCGGCGAATTAGACTCAGTTCCTTGTTGCTGGTATTGGGGTGCATGACCCGGCCGAGGACATAGATTTCGCCGCTGCTGTGCTTTTCCAGGCCATTGAGACAACGAATTAAGGTACTTTTTCCAGAACCACTCGGGCCAATCAGGGCGACCACTTCCCCTTTGCGCACTTGTAGATCCACATCTTTGAGAACATGCCGTTGACCGAAGAACTTATTAATTTTGCTGGCCTGGATGATCACCTCGGCTTCGGGTTTGGGGGCTTGACCATTGACAGCAGTTGGGGAAGCAACCATCGGCATACCTGGAAAAAACAGTCAACTTCATAGATAGCAAAGTTGCGCTTACTATACCCTGGATTTAACCCCATCCCTGTAACAAAAGTGACGAGATTTTTGCAGACACATCTCAATTGCAGCAATGGATCAAGTAGATAATTTATCTGGAAGAAATCGGGACAAGTTCAGGCGAAAATGTAATGGCTGATGGCAGAACTCCTCCTCCTGGGCTTATCAGAGTATCAAAATTTGTGAGCCGTCATTTGCCTCAAGGCAGAGATGCTCAGAGATTGTTGCGACAAGGAAAGGCGGCCCATGTTTTTCTCGATAAAGGCATCATGAATCGGATTGCAGCTGACCTCTTGGCTCGGGGAGAATTCATCGGGACAGTACGGGGGCATGACCGTTATGGGCTAAGCTACCCGGAGCTGATTGGGTATAAAATTGCCCCAGATGGGAAAAAGCAACCGCTATATTATGCCGAACTAAAAGTTAAAGATGGAGGATACCATGCCGTCCCTCGACACAAGCCTGCCACCTGATTGGGTATTTATTGAAACTTGGGTGGACGCAACATCTCGTATTCCCTATGTTCTGATGGTTGTGGCAGATGAAACAGGCAGCTATAAAATTTATGACCCCAAGGAAAACTACAAAATAATTTTTGAAAGTAATCGCTATGAGGACATTGAGGAGTTTTTACTTGAGGATGAATATGATCTCATTGGCAAACGCCTTAGCGATCAGGCCTTGCCACCCCCATGTGTAACTGCTGCGTGACGACCAAAATTCATCTCAGGCCAGACGGACTATCCTAGCCCCACAGACCGCTACCAGAAATCTCTGTGAACCCCATCGCCCAGAACCGGATTGCCTATGAAACGGCTGGGCCAAAGTATGAGAAACACTATTTTGATGAGCGGACTGGCGGCTATGTTCTAATTCATGCGGGACATAATCGAGGGGAAAGCTTTGCTTCAGAAGTTTTTGTCGCAGAGACTTTTGCCAGACAAGGAAGCGTGGTGGAGTTGGTGGATGAGCAAGGTACAGGCAAAAAGTTTGATGCTCTCGTTGATGGGCAAGATTGGGAGTTCAAGGAGTTAACCGAGAGTGCTCAAAGTATCCTAGGTGCGGTGCAAAAAGGCTTAAGGAAAGGGAAAGAGCAATCAGCGAGGCTAGCTTATCATGTCAATAGGGAGGCTAACATTAAGGAGATCAATCTAGCAATTAAGAATGCCTTGTACTGGGACACGACTGAAAAGATTCAGTGGATCGCAATCGTTGATCGAAATGAAAATTTCCAGATTCTCAGCCGGGAGGAGATAGATGGCGGCAAATACTTTGGGTAACTTAAGCCTAGAAATTTTTCTTGATATGAAAGAACGTATTGAAACTGGTTTGGCTAATAATTTTCCCACTCAATCCAGACTGATTATGCTTGGGCAGATCTCCTATGCAGTAGGACGTGGAGACATTACTATCAACCAGGGCCGTGAGTTAGAAGAACTTTTAGGTCTAAAAGAGCTATTAGAAAACTATGGAAAAATTCGTGAGATGGGGTTTTGGGGAGATCTTGAACCGGCTGCATAATCCCAATTAACCCCTGTTTGCAGACCAGGCCCCGGAGAATCCTTAAAACACCTGACAGGGATAAGGATCAGATAACGCTGGAATTAACTCTAGATAGGCTGGCGCGCCCAGATTTTGTTTAAGATCCGAGAACGTCAAGATTGACCCAAGGTTTAGGAAGTCAGAATGCGAGTTTCATTGAAGTGGTTGCGGGAATTTGTCCCTTTTACCGAGACAGCAACAGAGTTGGCCCATCGTTTGACCATGGCCGGGTTTGAAGTCGAGGACATTGAAGATCGCACCACCTGGGCTGAGGGCGTGGTTGTCGGCAAAATTCTCACCTGTGAACCCCATCCCAATGCCGATAAACTCCGGGTCTGTCAGGTGGATATTGGTGAAGATGATCCCTACACGATTGTCTGTGGCGCGCCCAATGCGGCGGCGGGAATGTTTGCCCCAGTGGCCCCGACCGGAACCTATTTATCCCAAATTGACCTAAAAATTCGCCCAACCAAATTGCGGGGGGTGCAGTCTTCGGGAATGATTTGCTCGCTGGCAGAACTGGGCCTGGCCAAAGAATCCGCCGGGATTCACAGTTTTGATAATTCGGAAAATTCGATTCGAGTGGGGCAAGATGTCCGACCATTGCTGGGCCTGGATGATGTGATTTTAGATGTCACCTCTACGGCAAATCGAGCGGATGCCCTGAGTATGATTGGGATTGCCCGAGAAGTCGCGGCCTTGACCCAGTTACCGATGCGGCTGCCGGATGTTGGGGAGATTAAAATTCCCAAAAGCTCAAAGAAAGTATCCTTTCCCCTCAAGGTGAATTTGGAGATTGCCGATGCCCAGGCCTGTCCTGCCTATGTTGGAACAGTAATCGCGGGAGTAAAAATTGGCCCCTCTCCGGCCTGGTTTCAAGAGCGACTCGTTGCGGCCGGAATGCGCCCGATTAATAACGTGGTGGATATTACCAACTACATCCTCCTCACCTGGGGGCAGCCGCTCCATGCCTTTGATGCCGATCGTCTCCAAACCGTTGCAGCCAAGGTCGCGCAATCCGCATCTCAAGCACAAAAAAATAAGAGAGTAGCTTTGGAACAAGCTTTTTCGGATATAGAGAGTTTAACCATTAGTGTCCGCTTAGCCCAGGCCGGGGAAACCTTAAAAACCCTAGATGAGCAAGATCGCACCTTAACCGCCAATAATTTAGTGATTACCGCGGAAGATTATCCGATTGCCTTGGCCGGGGTGATGGGGGGAGCCGAAACCGAGGTGCATGATGGCACGGTTAATTTATTCCTCGAAGCAGCCCTATTTAATCCGGTGAGTATTCGCAAATCAGCACGGGATCAGGGCTTACGAACTGAGGCTTCGACTCGCTATGAACGGGGGGTTAATCCGGCGGAACTGTTCCAGGCCAGTGATCATGCTTTAGACCTGATTCAAACCCTGACCGGCGGCACGATCCAATCTCAAGTTGTTTTTGATCAACGCCCCCCGCTCACCCGAACGATTGAACTGCGCCTGACTCGGTTGCAGCAAATTCTCGGCCCCGTGGATGTGGATGGAGAAGACATTGCAGATTTACCGGCAGACGTGGTGGAGAAAACTTTAACCGCCCTAGGATTTGCCCTGTCAGCCGCTGAAACCGAAGCCTTAGATGGTCAAGATGAAGCTGGCCCGGCCTGGGTGGTTACGGTTCCGCCCTATCGGTTTCGGGATATTGAACGGGAAATTGACCTGATTGAAGAAGTGGCTCGGCTCTATGGCTATGACCGTTTCATTGATACCCTCCCGGCCAAATCAGAACTGGGCTATTTACCCATTGAGCAATCTCTGACGCGTATCATTCGGGCAGCCTGTCGCGGGGCAGGGTTAACGGAACTGGTGCATTATTCCTGGATTCGGCCGGGAGCAGATAGCAGCGGCAAAATTACCGTGGTCAATCCCTTGGTGGCTGAGTTTTCGGCGTTACGTTCAGATATCATCACCAACTTGCTGAATGCCTTGCAGTTTAATCTGGAGCAGGGAAATCCGCCGTTGAATGGCTTTGAAATTGGCCGGGTCTTTACCCAAGATGAGGAGGGCCTGTGGGAGACCGATCATCTCGGTGGGATTATTAGTGGCGATCCGCTACGGGGCAAATGGGTGCGAGGCGCAAAAGCAGCCCAACCCCTCTCCTGGTATGAAGCCAAGGGAATTTTGACCAGCATTTTTGATCGCCTCGGCCTGGGCGTGGAATATCAACCGGATCGGCGGGATGAACGACTCCACCCAGGCCGAACTGCTTCTCTCTGGCTGAATGGCGAACGCTTGGGCATTTTTGGGCAACTCCATCCGCAACTGCGCCAGGCCCGAGATTTACCAGAAGCGGTCTATGTCTTTGAACTAGACATGGAGGTTTTACTGGATCACCTGATGCAAAACCAGGCCCGGCAAGTGTTTCGCCCCTATTCCACCTATCCAGCCACTGACCGAGATTTAGCCCTTTATGCCCCCGTGGGCTTATCAGTTTCGGAATTAGAGCGGGTGATGGTAAAAGCCGCCAGTGCCGGGAAACAGGACAGCCTTTTGGAATCGGTGGAGTTGTTTGATCAGTACAGCGGCGAAGGAGTCCCCGGTGGCCAGCGGAGTCTAGGATTTCGTTTAATCTATCGGGCCAGTGACCGCACCCTCACCGAAGCCGATGTCACCCCTGTTCACCAGGCGATACGGGATGCGCTCCAGGAGAAATTTGCGGTCACCTTGAGGAGTTAACCAGGCGGCCCTTAAACTACAGTCACTTCTGAATCCATGAGGGCACCATCGGGCATGACCGTTTCGCTGAGATCCACACCAGTCAAATCGACACCGGTTAAGTTGGCCCCAGTTAAGATTGCCTCGATCAGGTTAGCCCCCCGGAGTTCGGCATCACTCAGGTTAGCCCCCATCAAATTTGCCCCGGTCAGCATCGCTTCGTTTAACTTGGTTCCCCGTAACATCGCCCGCGCCAGGCTGGCTCCCCGCAAATCTGTGCCAATTAAACGGGCTTCATCTAAACAGGCATAACGGAGATTGGCTTCGGATAGAGCTGCTTCCCCAAGATCTGCTCCTTCTAACCTGGCCTGGCGTAAATTTGCTCCCCGGAGATTGGTTTTATGGAGATTGGCCGATTGCATATTACAGTTGCGCAGATTCGCCCCGCGCAGATTGGCCTGGCTGAGGTCTGCTTCTAAAAGAATGGCATCGGCCAAATCGGCCCCGCGCAAATAGGCGTTGATCAAAATGGCCTGGCTGAGGTTGGCCTGTTCCAGTTCGGCTAAGGTCAGGTCGGTTAAGGTCAGGTCGGCTAGCCGCAAAATGGCCTGGCTCATATCTGCTGCGGTTAAGTTGGCCTCACTTAGGTTAGCCCCGGTCAAGTTTGCCCTAGTGAGGTCGGCTCCAGTTAAGTTGGCTTTACGGAGATTGACTTTCCGTAAGTCTGCCCCAATCAACATTGCCCCGCGCAGGTCTGCCCCGACCAGATCGGCCTGGTTGAGATTAATTTCGGTGAGAATCGCGCCCCGTAAATCTGCCCGTTGTAGTCTTGCTCCCCCCAGGCCAGCATCGGTTAAATCCGCTCGACTCAGGTTAATTTCATCCAATTGAGTGTGGTTTAGGTTGACCCGCCGCAAGCGTTGCCCAGTAAAATTCCGTTCTCCGGCTGCATACCGTTGCAATAACTCATCTACTTTCACAGCTTTTTATATCCCCCAACGTAAAACCAAACCACCCTAAAAACTGCATAAATCCACAACAGGGGCCTGAAACAAAATTATGCGCTTGATTGGCTGCAGCTTACCAATTGTAGTCCGCCAACGTTCTCGGCTGTGTCAGTTATGCTTAAGAATTAATACTCATTGCTATTCAAATGATCAGGACTGAAAAATTGTTCTCTTTCCAACATTTTTCAAGGGACTAAAGCTGGTTTACATAGCAGGAGGGGGTTTCTAGAACCAGGAGTTTTCAATGGAATCGCAACAGTCTCGTTCACGCCGACGGTCGCAGCGACAAATTACTCCCTCCCAACCGGCTCCCTTAGTCACAGAAGGTGGTGCTGTTGAACTGGCCCGCGAGAAGTTGCAACTCAGTCAACTCTGGCAGCCAATCCTGAAAATCCTCAGTTCGCCTTGGTTTCTTCCCTTTTTTATTTCTGGGGCCACTGGCGTAGGAGCAGCTATCTACATCTTTAGCTTGCCCCCGGTTTCCGAATGTCGCAATTTAAGTACTGGGGCAGCGGATGCCGAAAAACTCTATTGTGCCGATGTGGCGGCCCGGCAAGGGAATATCAAAGCCTTAATCTCTGCCTTGGAATTGGTGGCACAATGGCCCGCAGAACACCCCCTCCACAGCCAGGCCTTGGAATTGAGCAATGAATGGTCCCAGGCCATGATTGTGATCGCCCGGCGGCAAATGGAGCAAGGCAATCAAGACTATGCCAAGACCCTAATTCAAAAAGTGCCAAAAACCTCCCAGTATTACGCCCAGGCCCAGGATTTACTGAACACGTGGACAACGGATGAAGGCTCGACCCTGATTGCCCAAGCGGAAACTGCGATTAAGGCCGCCGATTGGCCCGCTGCCCTGGATATTACCCGCCGCCTGAATTTGCTCGGGAGTGAGTATTGGGCTGGAAAGTCGGGAGAGTTGCTGGTGCGGCTGAATTATGAACGCGGGGCCTGGGACAAACTGGAAGAAGCCCGGAGTTGGGCCAGTTGGGATGCCCCCCCAGAATATGTGAAAGCCATTGTTCTTGCCCAATCCATTGATCCAAAAACCGTGGCGGGGCAGTTAGTCCCCCAAGAAGTCGGGGCCTGGGTAAAGGCAGTGATTGAGTATGCCCAAGGATTAGAAGCTAGCGGAGATGTGGCGGGGGCGGTGAACCTGATTACCCAAATTGCGCCGTCCTTAGGGAACTCCCAGCAGAACATTCCCTTACTCCAGTTAGGCCAGGCCGAGGCCGCAGCCAGTCAGGGAACGGTTTGGGGCTATTTAGAAGCGGTGATGCGGTTAGAGGCCATACCTAGAGAGGGAATCCTAGGCGAATATGTCACTCAACGGCAACAGGCCTGGGAATTAGAGGCCAAAAACCTGGGGCAACTGGAACTAGCACAATGGTTCGCTAGCTTTGACCAAGGCCTGGGCTATCAACTGGCGATTCAACAAGCTCAAACTGTGGGCCTGGGGCAACCCCGCCGGATCGCAGCTCAAACCCTGATCGCCCAATGGCAACGGCAAGCCCAGGCCAGCCAAGAACAACCCCTACTCAACGTGGCTAATCAATTGGCAGAAAAAGCAGAATTTGAACAAGCCATCGAAATTGCCAACCGTATCCCCATGCAAGCCAGTCTGTATGCTATGGCCCAGGCCCAGATCACGGAATGGCGCGGTGAACTGCAACGCCAACTTGATCAACCAATTTTGGCCAATGCCCGCCAGTTAGCCAAAGAGAAAAAATTATCGGAAGCCATTGCCACCGCCCGCAAAATTAGTCCGAGCAGCCCTCTCTATGAAGAAGCTCAAGTCGATATTCGAGGTTGGTTAAGGAGCCAACGGCAAGCGGAAGCTCGAGAGACTGACTCAAACCCGGCCTGGTGGTCACCCTCGACATCACCCACTGAACCTGAAGTAGAACCGACACCAGATACAGTGGAAGCGAGTCCCTTACCCAGTAATAGTCCTGAGGCAACTGAGGCTCCAATGCCCACCGATAGCCCCACACCCACCGGAGAAACAGCGCCGAATCCAACGACAACTCCATCCCCAGAGTCAACGCCTACCACAGCCCCACCGGCCGCAACCCCTTCACCCGAACTGCCCCCGCCAGCCCCCGCCAGCCCACCCGTTGAAGTGCCCCCGCCCGAGCCGCCGCCCAGCCCTGTCCTTGAACCCCCGCCACCGTAATTTATGTCTGACATCCATGCCCCTCCCGGCCCAGATCATCGGCATTCTCCGGAATCTCGCCAGGCCATTTTGAATCGGTTAGCCCGTGTGGAAGGTCATGTGCGGGGGATTAAAACGATGATTTTGGAAGAACGGCCGTGCCCAGAGGTTTTAATTCAAATTGCAGCCGTGCGGGGAGCCTTAGATCGAGTTGCGCGCTTAATTTTGGATGAGCATTTAAGCCAGTGCGTTGCCCGAGCCGCTGCCGCCGGCCGGATTGAAGCTGAAATTGCCGAACTAAAGGCTGCCCTAGACCGATTTTTAGGGTAAATTGCCAATTCCGGCATGACGTAACAATTTGTAAACTATAATAATTATCAATTTCCGAAACGTTTAGGTTGGTTCATGCGAGTTGCCATTGCTGGGGGCGGTTTAGCGGGTTTAGCCTGTGCCAAATATTTAGCTGATGCTGGACATACCCCTCTCATTTTTGAACGCTCTGGGGCTTTAGGCGGTTTAGTTGCGGCCTGGAAAGATCAGGATGGGGATTGGGTCGAAACTGGGCTGCATGCGTTTTTTGGGGCCTATCCCAATATGCTCCAGTTAATGAAAGAACTAAATATTCTCGACCGCCTGCAATGGAAACGCCACGCCCTGATTTTTAACCAACCGGAAAAGCCGGGAGTCCTGTCTTGGTTTGATGTCCCCGATATTCCGGCACCTTTCAATGTGATTGTTTCCATCCTCCGTAATAACGACATGTTGACCTGGGAGCAAAAAATTCGCTTTGCCTGGGGGCTGATTCCGGCGATTATTCGGGGTCAGAAATACGTTGAGGATATGGACAAGTACAGCCTCTTAGAGTGGTTGGAACAGCAAGGCATTGATGAGCGGGTGAATTCCGATATTTTTATTGCTGCTTCCAAAGCCTTGACGTTTATCAACCCAGAAGATGTCTCGGCGACAATTCCCCTGACGGCGATCAACCGCTTTTTGCAGGAACGCTATGGCTCAAAAATTGCCTTCTTGGATGGGGCCCCGCCGGAACGCCTCTGTCAGCCGATTGTGGATTATGTGACGAGTAAGGGTGGAGAGGTTTATACCAATGCCCCACTCAAGGAAATTTTGCTGAATCCTGATAATTCTGTAAAAGGGTTTTTAATTCGGGGCCTGGAGGGTCAGCCAGATCGGGAAGTTACCGCAGATGCCTATGTCTCGGCCATGTCGGTGGATGCCTTGAAGTTGCTCTTACCCGAACAATGGAAAGAACTCCCGAATTTTCAAATGCTCCAGGGCCTGGAAGGAGTGCCGGTGATCAATGTCCAAATCTGGTTTGATCAGAAATTGCCGACCGTGGATCATTTGCTCTTTTCCCGCTCCAATTTGCTGAGTGTTTATGCCGATATGAGCACCACCTGCAAAGAGTATGAAGACCCGGATCGCTCGATGTTGGAGTTGGTCTTGGCTCCGGCAGAAGCTTGGATTGGTCGCTCGGATGAAGATATTATTGCCGCCACCTTGGATGAACTGGCGAAACTCTTCCCGGATCACCTCCCAGGCCCCGCCAAAGTCCTCAAAACTGCTGTCGTCAAAACCCCCCGCTCGGTTTATAAAGCCACCCCCGGCCGGCAACACTATCGCCCAAAACAAAATACGGTGATTCCCAACTTCTTCTTAGCGGGGAGTTATACCTATCAAGAGTATTTAGGCAGTATGGAAGGGGCAGTGCTTTCTGGTAAGCTGACAGCGCAGGCCATTACCAATGCCAACCTAGACGTGCCTCACCCTTTGCCCTCTACTGCGACTCTCGTTGATGCTGCAACTGTCTAGACCTGAGTACTCGCCCCCGCTTGTGCCCTTAGATGAGGCTTACGAACAATGTCGGCAAGTCACGGCCCAGTACGCGAAAACGTTTTATCTCGGTACGCTGTTGATGCCCCAGGCCAAGCGACAGGCAATTTGGGCAATCTATGTTTGGTGTCGGCGGACAGATGAGCTTGTGGATGGCCCCCAGGCCCGGTTGACGACTCCTGAAACCTTAGATCTGTGGGAAGCCCGCTTAGAGGATATTTTTGCTGGGAAACCCCACGATGGGATGGATTTAGCCTTAGTCGATACACTGGATAAGTTTCCCCAGGATATTCAACCCTATCGGGACATGATTGCCGGGCAGCGGATGGATTTATACCGGAATCGCTATGCCACGTTTGATGAGTTGAATTTGTATTGCTATCGAGTTGCCGGGACTGTGGGCTTAATGTCCTTGGCGGTGATGGGGGCAGAACCTTTTAATGATCGGCTCAAGTCGCCGTGGGTGAATCCCTACCAGGCCAGGGGCACACTGTCGGATCAAGCAGTGGCCTTGGGTGTAGCGAATCAGTTAACGAACATTTTGCGGGATGTCGGGGAAGATGTCCGGCGTGGGCGCATCTATTTACCCTTAGAAGATCTAGCCGCCTTTAACTATTCCGAGGAAGAACTCTTAAATGGGGTGATTAATCGCAATTGGCGGGAGTTGATGAAGTTCCAAATTGCCCGCGCCCAACAGTTTTATGTCCAGGCCGAGGCGGGTGTGGGGTATCTTCATCGGGATGCGCGGTGGCCGGTGTGGTCGGCGTTGATGCTTTATCGGCAAATTCTAGATGTGATTGAACAAAACAATTACGATGTCTTTACCCGCCGGGCTTATGTCTCGGGTTGGAAGAAGTTTATTGGTTTGCCCCTGGCCTGGTGTAAATCACTTTAATTTAGTCGAATTGTCAGTCCAAACTAGTTATAACTATTTGCCTAATCTCTATCCCCGGTTATATGCTCAGCACACGTCAAGTTAGAGGCTAGATATGGAAGCTTGGCAGACACTCTTACTGGCATTTGGTGGAAACGCCGTACTTCTTGCTGTTCTTGGCTGGCTTGGTAAATCTCTACTTGAAAAGCTCATTCTCCGGGATACAAAAACATTTGAATATTCTCTACAGTTGAAGAGTCAAAATGAGATTGAGCGTCTTCGCTCTGAGATGCTCCGTAGTGTTGAAAGCTATAAAGCTCAACTCAAAAAATCAGAATTCTTATTTCAAAAAGAGTTAGAAACGGTATCAACTTTTTCCTCTCTCTTTCATTCATTACTCCCTAAATATAGTATCCCTGATATGGATTCGGATAATGCATTGAACGATTTAGCTTCTAACTTCAAGTTTATTGAGGATAACTTAAGACAATTCCAGATTAAACATAGTGTAATGCTTAATGATCAAGAGCGTAAATTACTATCAGTTGCAATATACAATGCTGCTCAAGGCAAGTTTGAAATTGATCATGAGAATTATGATGATGTTGGAAAATTAGCTAAAAATAGAGCTGATGCAGTTCTCCAAACACTATCGGATCTGGAGAGTAAGCTTATTGTTAGAGTTAGATCTCAGGGAAGTCTTTAGCCAGAAGTCGGAGATGTTTATTCAAAAGACTGATTGCAGTCCAAGTGAACCCACAATCCAAAGGTATCTATCGAGCTTAAGAGGAGTTACAAAAATAGCAATAATTTTAGGAGAAGTAGAAAATAAAGAGAATTACATCCCCTATTTAACTAAGAAATATCGCTAATTATGAAAACATTGGAAGAAATCATGACCTGGTTAGAAGCAAATAAACCTTTGTTGCAAGAACGCTATTACATCAAAGAAATTGGAATTTTTGGTTCTTATGTCAGACAAGAGCAAACAGAAGCTAGTGATGTTGATGTTCTAGTAGAATTTTCTCAAACTCCCAGCTTATTGAAATTTATCAATTTAGAAAACTATCTTAGTGATCACCTTGGGGTCAAAGTGGATTTAGTACATAAAGCAGGCTTGAAACCCCGGATTGGTGAACGGATTTTAGCCGAGGTTGTTTACCTGTGACTCAGCGGCAGATCCAGGATTATTTGCAGGATATTTTGGATGCTATCAATGCAATTGAACAATTTACAGCTGGTGTTACATTCAAAGATTTTTCCCAGAACTTAGAAAAGACTTTTGCTGTTTCCAGAGCCATTGAAATTATTGGCGAAGCAGTCAAGCAAATCCCAGCTTCAATCAGAAATCAGTATTCTAATATTCCGTGGAGAGACATTGCTGGTATGTGAGATAAATTAATCCATAATTATTTCAATACTGATGTAGAGATACTTTGGCAAGCTGTTATCGAAGATGTTCCACAACTCAAAACTATGATTTCTCAGATATTAGAAGATATTCAAGATAATCATCTGTAAACTTGAAGTAAAAGAAGTTAAGCACTATTTTAATTGAGACATATCGCTAATATAAACAATGCTAGATTATATGAATGAACCATAGGCAAAGATAGATATGACTCTCAGGGTAAATAATGATGCATCAATTATTCGGACAGAGCGAGGGTTAACAATCTCAGGCACTCGGATTACCCTTTACGATGTGATGGATTATGTCACGGCTCAGTATCCTGCAAAATTTATCCAATCTTTATTTGATCTAACTGAGGCTCAGATTAACGCGGCACTCTCTTATATCGAGGCTAACCGTTCTGAAGTCGAAGCAGAATATCGGCAAGTCCTCCAAGAAGCAGAAGAACTCCAACATTATTACAACCAGAAAAACTCTGAAATAGTTACTCGCCTGGCATCACAACCACAGCGCCCTGGAACTGAACTGGCCTGGGAAAAGCTACGAGCAGCGAAGGCAAAACGCGCCTCCCAACTATGATTTTTCTGATTGATCACAACCTTAAAGGTCATTCAGTTATTCTTTTGGGTGCTATTGCGAGTCAAGATTGGCTGGAGATTATCCCAATTCGTTTTGTCACGTTTGTAGAAATTGGCTTACCCATAAATAGTGATGATCGAGTTGTTTGGCGCGCAGCTCAAGAAAATGAAATGATATTGTTAACAGCGAATCGAAGTATGAAAGGAAAAAACTCTCTTGAAGAAGTCATGCGTCAGGAGAATACGTCAGACTCATTGCCTGTAATTACAATTAGCCAGGTTGATAGATTACTAGACACTTCTGAATACCGAAACCGCTGTATTGAGAGGTTAATTGAAGTTGTGCTTGATATTGATAGTTACCGAGGTGCAAGACGAATTTTTATTCCATAACCGATTTCCTACAGAACCTCTAACGTGATATTGATGCATGACTTCACAAGGTTTCTGGATCAAGTTCTTGGGTTTTACCAGCCTGATATTCAGACATTGCTGAAGCTGCAAGTTGGGCAAGAAGCACTGAAGAATGAGAAAAAGATTGCTCCCACTTTAATTCGTCTTCAATTTCTTCCAAAATTATCGTAGCAACGGCATCTTGTTCATCTTCTGGGAGGTCATTTAATTTAGCAATCGCGCGCTGTAGCAGTTCCGTCATAATTTCCAAACCTAGGCCAAGACCCAATCCAGGCAAAACTGTTTCTTATAGATCATGTTAACGAATATTCTCAAACTTTTGCGATAAAATCATGGAAAAATTAAAACCAGCAAAATTCTGAAATAGCCTCTCGTCTCGCATCACAACTACCCCGGCCGGGGACTGAATTGGCCTGGGAAAAACTACGGGCAGTTAAAGCCAAATATGCTTCTCAAGCATGAATTTTCTGATTGATCACAACCTTAGGGGTCATGCAGTTGTTCTTTTTGGTGCGATTGCGAGTGAAGGTTGGCTTGAGATTATCCCCATTAGATTTATCACGTTTGCCGAAATTGACTGACCGATTAATAGTGATGATAGGGTTGTTTGGCGGGTGGCTCAAGAAAATCAAATGTTACTGCTGACTGCAAACCGGAGCATGAAAGGGAAAAACTCTCTTGAAGAAGTCATGCGTCAAGAAAATACCCCAGTCTCCTTACCTGTGATTACCATTAGTTATCCTGATAGATTACTGGATAGCTCTATATATCGAAATCGGTGTATTGAAAGGTTGATTGAAATTGTGTTTGATCTTGATAGTTATAGAGGCGCAAGGCGAATTTTCATACCGTAATTTACTAATATCTTTAAAGTGGTCTCAAAATTGCCAAAATCAAGCTGTGAGGCGTGACTTCACAACGTTTCTGGATCAAGTTCCTTCGTTTTACCAGCCTGATATTCGGACATTGCTGAAGCTGCAAGTTGGGCAAGAAGCACTGAAGAACGAGAAAATGCTTGCTCCCACTTTAATTCGTCCTCAATTTCCTCCAAGATCATCCTAGCAACGGCATCTTGTTCATCCTCTGGGAGGTTATTTAACTTAGCAATAGCGCGCTGTAGTAGTTCTGTCATAGTTTCCAGGTTCAGGCCAGGCCTCAGTCCAAAGAACGATCAATATGCTCAAACATGGCGCATTCAAGAGCCTCAGGATTCTCTTTTGTAAAATCTGCGCGGGCTAAAAATTTTGATTTATCACTCTTAGGCCTCCATTTTAGTAAATAATCTCGAACTTTTTTGGGGTCAATTGTTGCTGTCTTGGGAATTTTCACCTGCTTTAAAGATATATGATTTTTTAGGAGTAAATTAATTTCTTATGAACCTGGAAAGCGAGGCTCTCCAACTGTAGCCATGAGGCGATTGCGGGGTGTCCCAGATCGGGGAAGGGTCGGTAATTTCTGCTCAATCCGGGGTTGGCCAACAGAATAGGTGAGATCATAACTCCGACAAAGCAGCCAAAACCAAAGAGTCGGAAATTGCGGCTCTAACCAGGCCTGGGATTTTCTCAGCAGACCCGGCAACCAGGCCCCAAACAAAACGTTCAGAAAAGCAGCCCAGGTAAAGGTGAAATAACTTCCTAACCAGCGCACCATATCCCAGGGGCCAACCATATCCCAAATCCAGTAGAGTAATCCGGGATTTTTCCAGGCCGCCGTCAATGCCATCCGATTAAACGGCCACCAGCCGGCCCGATCCTTGATAAACCGATCCGCCAATGCCGGAGACTCCCCAGCCAAAATCCCAAAAAAGGTATTGAGCATCGCATTCACCCGATTGGGCGGCAAATCCTGGCCAGTTGGCACCATCATCCCGCGGGAAAATAGCCAGGTCACGGCGGTATTACTTTGAAAGGCGCGGATTTGGTTCAGGTGTTGGGCCTGGAGGAGATCATGTTGGAGGGCCGTATTGAGTAAATCCGTCAGACGGGGCAGATTGCGGACGAGGGAACCAAACCCAGTAAACACCAATGGCGATTGTAACGAGGCGGCATCCCCAATACTGACTAGGCGATCAAAGGCAATGGTGCGATCTTGGCTGTGCAGACTAAAGTGCCCCGGAATGTAGCCAAAGGTGGGTTTAATCCAGGCCAGCTCGTCCAAATTGCAGCGGCGATACTCCGGCAAAATGTGGAAAAAGTCTTCATACATTTCCAAGAGAGAGCCGGGATTATCGGGATGGACTTTGTGATAGTGAAATAAATAAATCGTCAGTTCATCGCCCGCCGCCGGAAACAACTCCCAAATCAATTGCCGTCCCCGCGATAAATCCCCATGACTGTTGAGGACATCTCCATAATTGGAATCCCAAACCTGGGCATCCAGTCCGGAAATTAATGCCCCCACTGTGGGACAGACACTATCAAAGGCCCGACCGCCATTGAGTTGCCAGGCAATGGGTGAGGCTGTTCCCATCGCATCCACAATCAGACGACCCGTAGCAGTTTGGCCTGTTTGGGTTGGGCGGTGCTGGGCCTGGATTTGGACAGCGTTGGGATGGACTGTACCGCGGACAAACTCTGTTTCGTCCCAAATGTCTCCCCCGGCCTGGCGCAATTTCTGGCCACAGAGGTGTAAAAACCGACTAGAGTCCAGGGCAATATTGAGTACCGTGGGGGTATGGAGAACTGGGGCCTGGCAGTGCCTGGGAGTGGTAGCCGAGAAGAATTTATTAAAGCCGTCCCGATATTCCCGGGCAATAACCGTTTCAAACTCAGCGGCGGTAAACAGGCCGAGATCAATCAGGTTTTGAAACTCAGCCCGCGAAATATTCCACTCCCGATTCATCCGACCAAAGGGCAGCCGCTCCAGCAACAAAACTCGATAGCCCAACCGCGCCATCACCGCTGCATGCACCACCCCCAAGGCCCCACCGATATAGATTAAGTCGTAGTCCGGGGCTTCTAAGGATTCTGAAGATTTTGTGATTACCTGTTGTGGGGCCTGGGGATTGCGAACACCCTCACGCCAGCGTTGCTCCCACCAATAGACCCGGTGCAGATCCGCTTCCCCATTGGGCATTTGCTGAAAATATTGAACGGTGCGGGGATAGAAGGGTTCCAAGGCGGTAAAAATATTGGTGTGACTCAGGTCGAGCTGAGGCGGTTCGTGATAGTGCAGAGGAAACGCGGCCTGGAGGGATTTTTTCAGATGCTGAATTAAGGCAGATTCCCCCGGAACGCGCCCCAGGCCCCAGCGAAAAACTTTTAAGTAGGTAGTTCGTTGCAGTGACCAGGCCAGAACCGAAAGCTCAGACTGGGTTTCCGAAAATTGCCAGCGAATACCGGATGGAGCCGCTAAAACCCGACCGCGTTGGGGCTTGAATTGGTTTTGTAACCAGGCCTGGACTGTTGCCGTTGCGGGGGTTGGCACTTCGAGATAGAGAATTTCTTGCATGTTGTATCAATCACACCCGAAAGGACTGGACAGACCCTGGAAATTCCGTAAACTTCCAAATACTTAGTTTAAGAGAGTTTACAAATTTCTCATAATCGCGGCCCACACCTCTCTATTATCCCATTCCAGGCAATCTCGCGGAAATGCGGCAATTGATGATTCGCCCATCGGTCTAAACCTGTCGGCGGCCATTCCGGGAATTACTCAAATGCCCTTTGGGACAAACCTTAGAAATGCACCAGGCCGAGGTCTATTCCTTGTCTGGAACTACTCCAATGCTTGTCTTCCCGGCCAGGGAGTTAAACCATCGCCGGGTCAATATTCAGGGATTTTTTCAAGGTGGCCTGGAGAAGTCCAGCAAACAGGGGATGGGGCGCACTGGGGCGAGAGCGAAACTCTGGATGAAATTGCACGGCGATAAAGAAAGGATGACTGGGCAACTCGATAATTTCCACTAAACGCCCATCGGGGGAAGTGCCGCTGATGCTGTAGCCCGTTTCGATAAATAAGCTCCGATAGGCATTATTAAACTCATAGCGATGGCGGTGACGCTCATAAATCACTTCTTCCCCGTAGAGTTGGGCCGCCAAACTTCCCGATTGCAACCGACAGGCATACAGGCCCAAACGCATCGTCCCCCCTAAATCCACGACATCCTGTTGCTCGGGCAGGAGGTGAATAATCGGGTTGGCAGTTTCCGGGTCAAATTCGGCACTGTGGGCATCGGCAAGATTCGCTAAATGGCGGGCCCATTCAATTACAGAACACTGCATCCCCAGGCACAGACCTAAAAAGGGAGTTCCAGTTTCCCGCGCATACTGAATTGCCAAAATTTTGCCATCTACCCCCCGGACACCAAACCCGCCAGGGACAATAATGCCATCCACCCCGTCTAAATATTTCGCCGCCCCATATTTTTCAATATCCTCCGAGTTGACCCACCGCACCTGGAGATCACTTTCAGTACTGATGGCGGCATGGCGGAGGGCTTCCATCACAGAAAGATAGGCATCGGATAGGCGAACATATTTTCCCACAATGGCAATTTCAACACTGTGCTGCGGCCGATACATCCGTTCCACCAGTTCTTGCCAGCGATGGAGATTGGGTTGGCGTTGTTCCAAATGCAGCAGCTCTAATACCTGTTGGGCCAGGCCTTCCCGTTCCATGATCAGGGGCACTTCATAAATGCTTTTGGCATCCGGGGCGGGAATCACGCAATTGACAGCAACATCACAGAATTGGGACATTTTTTCCTTAATCCCCGGTTGCAGCGGCCGATCACAGCGACAGACCAAAATATCCGGTTGAATCCCAATCGAGCGCAGTTCTTTGACCGAGTGTTGGGTCGGTTTGGTTTTCATCTCTCCGGCGGAGGGAATCCAGGGGACTAGGGTGACGTGCATATAAATGACATTTTGCCGCCCCACTTCTGTCCGAAATTGGCGAATGGCTTCTAAAAACGGCAGCGATTCAATGTCCCCGACTGTGCCCCCAATTTCAATAATCACCACATCTGGATTAGTGTCCTTGGCCACCCGTAAAATCCGTTCTTGAATTTCATTGGTAATGTGGGGAATGACCTGCACCGTGCCCCCTTGGTAGTCGCCGCGCCGCTCTTTATTCAACACGGCCTGGTAAATCGATCCCGTAGTGACGCTATTCAGGCGAGACATGGGCGTGTCGGTGAAGCGTTCGTAATGCCCCAAATCCAAATCCGTCTCGGCGCCGTCATCGGTGACAAACACTTCTCCATGCTGAAACGGACTCATGGTGCCGGGATCCACATTGATATAGGGGTCTAGCTTGAGAATGGAGACTGAGTAATCCCGAGACTTGAGTAAGCGCCCCAAACTAGCAGCGACAATCCCCTTGCCAATACTGGAGACAACCCCGCCGGTGACGAAGACAAATTTAGTCATAATGCCTCAGCCTTACTGTTAACCCTAGAGTGAGCCTTGATAACCCGATAATTCTGCTAATTCCTGGAGCGTTCTCGTGCCGGGATATAACTTACCATTGATTTCCCAGGTGGGGTAGCCTTGAATATTGGCTTGGCGGCAGAGGCCAGGTTGCGGGTTATGGCCCCGTGGATCGCATTCAATATAGTTCAGTTGACTGGCCGCCGCCCCAAACAGGTCTTTCTGATTTTTGCAGTGGGGACACCAATAGGCTCCATACATTTTGACCCCAGTTTGGTTGAGGTACTGCACAAAGCGAGTGACGTTGGTATTGGCCTGGGCTGTAACAATTGGCCTGGCCTGGGCAGTGATGGGAACCGCCGTTGTACCGATGCCCCCCATGGTGATTAAGAGTAAGTAGGGCCAGGCCGGGGATGGCTTATGCATGAATCTTGTCAGCAGAGATGATCTTTTTCATCCTAATCCAGGCCCTGGCCGATAGCCTGAGGTGAAATTGTGCAAATACACCACGTCTCAGACTGAGTAAGAGTTTTCTGTCGAGTGATTCTTTAGAACTAAGCAGGAGTTGAGGTGCTCCTAATCTATTTTAGAAAAGTGTAAATCCCGATTCCCCTAAAACTGCCACGCTCAATCTCTGCTCCAGACCCCCATAATTACGGCTAAAAATGGCCTGGAATAGGCTTGAGTTTAGGGAGAGACAGACCATGATACTCTTGGGATAGATTGCTTAACCTCAAATTGTTAAGTATTATTACCTACTGCAAGGTGTCCACGATTCTCCTTCTCAGAAGCCGTTGGATTGACCATTTCTGACTCTCCTTGTCCACATACCCCACTCCAGAAGCATCATGCCAGTCGCCACTACTCAGTCACTCGAAGAACTTTGCATTAACTCCATTCGCTTTCTTGCGGTTGATGCCGTGGAAAAGGCCAAGTCTGGTCACCCCGGCCTGCCCATGGGCGCCGCACCGATGGGGTTTGTCCTGTTTGATCAGTTCATGCGGTTCAATCCGAAAAATCCCCAATGGTTTAATCGGGATCGGTTTGTCCTCTCCGCCGGTCATGGCAGTATGTTGCAGTATGCCTTGCTCTACTTAACAGGCTATGACAGTGTCTCGATTGATGATATTAAAAGCTTTCGGCAGTGGAAATCTCGCACACCCGGCCACCCGGAAAACTTTGAAACCGCAGGCGTAGAAGTCACCACCGGCCCCCTCGGACAAGGGATTGCCAATGCAGTTGGATTAGCTGTGGCCGAAGCCCATTTAGCCGCCACCTATAACAAGCCCGACTGCAAAATCGTTGACCACTACACCTATGTAATTCTGGGTGATGGCTGCAACATGGAAGGGATTTCTGGGGAAGCGGCCTCGATTGCCGGTCACTGGGGCCTGGGGAAACTGATCGCCCTCTATGACGACAACCACATTTCCATTGATGGTTCGACTGATGTGGCCTTTACCGAAGATGTCTCGAAGCGGTTTGAGGCCTATGGCTGGCACGTCCTCCATGTGGAAAATGGCAACACGGATATTGCGGCCATTGCCAAAGCGATTGAAACCGCTAAGTCTGTGACCGACAAACCCACCATGATTAAAGTCACGACCACGATTGGCTATGGCTCACCGAACAAGGCCAATACTGCTGGGGTGCATGGGGCGGCTCTTGGTGGTGATGAAGTCAAGTTGATGCGGGAAAACCTCGGTTGGGAATTTGCCCCCTTTGAAGTTCCTGCCGATGCCCTGGCCCATATGCGGAAGGCGATTGAACGGGGAGCCAGCTACGAAGCCGAATGGCAATCTGCCTATGCTCAATACAAAATCAAATATCCCCAGGAAGCTGCCGAGTTTGAACGCTTACTTTCGGGGCAGTTACCAGCCAATTGGAACACGGTTCTTCCCACCTACACGGCTGCCGATAAGGCTCTTCCCACCCGGAAAAACTCGGAAACCTGTTTGAACAAGCTGGCTCCTGTGTTGCCGGAGTTGATTGGCGGTTCGGCGGACTTGACCCATTCCAACTTGACGGAACTCAAGGGCTATGGCGACTTCCAAAAAGGGCAATTCCAAAACCGGAATATCCACTTTGGGGTGCGGGAACACGCCATGGGCGCGATCTGTAATGGGATTGCCTTACATGGTTCCGGCTTAATTCCCTACGGTGCCACCTTCTTAATTTTTACCGACTATATGCGGGCGGCGATTCGCTTGTCGGCCTTATCGGAAGCGGGGGTGATCTGGGTAATGACCCACGACTCCATTGGGCAAGGGGAAGACGGGCCGACTCACCAACCGATTGAAACCTTGGCTTCTCTGCGGGCGATTCCCAACTTGACCGTGATCCGGCCGGCCGATGGGACGGAAGCATCCGGGGCTTACTATGTGGCCATTACCCAGGCCAAGCAAAACAAACCCACCCTCTTGGCATTTTCCCGGCAAAATCTCCCCAGCTTAGATACCACCTCAATTGAAGGTGTGACGAAAGGGGCGTATGTTGTGGCGGATTCTGACGGCACACCGGAATTGATTTTGATTGGTACCGGGTCGGAGTTAAGCCTCTGTGTGACGGCGGCTGAGAAATTAACCGCAGCAGGTAAAAAAGTCCGGGTGGTATCCATGCCCTCTTTTGACTTGTTTGAAGCCCAAGATGCGGCCTATAAAGAATCGGTATTGCCGAAAGCTGTGACGAAGCGGTTATCGGTCGAGGCTGCCTCTAGCTTTGGTTGGCATAAATATGTTGGGACGGAAGGCGATACCGTCAGCATTGATCGCTTTGGAGCCTCTGCCCCTGGTGGCGTCGTGATGGAGAAATTTGGCTTCTCCGTGGAGAATGTCTTGGCTAAAGCTGAGGCCTTGTTGGGCTAATTTGTCTTAGCTAAATCTGAAAATTCATCGTTCTGGGCCTGGAATGCTAATCTACTTTCAAAGGATTTCATTCCAGGCCATTTTTGATCAGGCCTTTACCTGACACGCTCCATTTAAACTTTTTAACGATTCCCATGCAGCGGCGAAAGCGACCATTTGAAAGTGTTTATCAGCGGGATGTCCAAAATGACTGCTACATGATTGAAGTTGCTTTGGATCATTACAGTGATATTTTTTATGAATGGCATCCGGCTCCATTTAAACGACGAGTTATTGATCCTGATCTAAAAAAGTATTTGGAGGAATGCGTTGCTGAAATTCCCTCCCCCTATGGCATTGAAGTCTGCTTTCATCTTCCGAGTTCGCAACATCATCCCCATGCAGAAAAGGAAGCTCGGCAGGGACTTGAAACCGGTTTGATCTTTCAGCTTTATTTAATTCAAAAGCAACTCAGGGATGTATTGAAACGAGAATTTTATTTTCTGACAGTTGGATTTATCTTTTTATGGGTCGGTGTTGTGAATGAAAATATTTCGGGGACATTCCCGATGGTTTTGGTTCATGGACTCTTTGTCATTGGTTGGGTTTATCTGTGGGAGGCGGTTTCTCTGCTCATTTTTACCAGTCCTGAACTCTGGCAACGCTATCGACTCTACAAGCGCCTAAAAAATGCTCCGATTTTCTTCACATTGAGAGATTAGATTGATTGGCAATTTCAATTAATTAGTCATCTTTTGAAGCTAAATATTCGAGATGCATGTCAAAATCATACTCATCTTTTGTTGTGTAGTGTTTTGATGATTTATCTAAGTTCAATACATCCCAGAGATTCTGGCAATTATAAGTGTCATAAGGAAGATATATATTTCGCAAGCCAAACTCTTTAATTTTTTCAGTAATGAAGAGTATAAATTTTTCTCCCAATTCAAAACCATCTCCATCTGAGTTGATCGACTTCAGGTCGTACAAATAGTAGGATTCATTATTGATGAGTAAATGCTCAATTTCCCATTCTTCCAGGAAAGCAACTATATCATTAACATAATTTGAATCCAAGTTTGACAATCTTCTTTCTGAGATTTGAGTAATTATAGATTGTTCGTAATTTTCAAGATGGTTACTATTCCAGAGATCATTAAACCAGTCTTTGAATTTTATCAGATCAGAAGAATCATCAAACTCAACATTAAGTTCCCACGATCTAGCCCGTAGACCATTGCTGGTTAAATTACTACTACCAACGAAAGATTTATAAGGCTCTTCATCATATCCATAAAGTAAGTAGAGTTTACAGTGAATACTACGATCAACCTTGGGAGCCTTAATTTGAATTTGCCCAGCTTTAAGATGATTAGTAAATCTAATTAGTAAGTCTTTTTGTACTGGGAGAGAGTCTGGAATATGTGAAACTTCAGGATTAAGAAAATCAGCATTATCAAATATATTTTTACTTCCAATTATAATTCGACAGACAGGTTCACCTTTATTGTCAAGATTATCAACTAAATCGTCAATAAGATTCCAGCCATTGAAGCTAAAAAAAACAGTGCAAATGTCTATATGATTTGAGCGAGTAATAGCCTTTCTTAACTTTGTTTAAAAATTATTGAGGTTATCTGTATTGTCAAAAAGATTCACTTATTATTCCCTTTAAGTTTCACACTGTTGTCACACAACTTCTTAGATTAAAGTTAGGCTAACTGAAGCAATATCTGCTATAGATATCTCCAAAAACCCATAACCTATGTGGATATTGAATTTCAGGCATATTTTG
>VFQU01000240.1_pt1 | contig 57497 bp, 48 predicted proteins | sample 3512311 | NCBI WGS metagenome assembly VFQU01 (sample SAMN10412377, study PRJNA504923) | tailings metagenome | isolation source: Relicate 3 Philex TSF3 active mining site | place: Philippines: Tuba, Benguet | collected 2017-08-29 | reverse complement strand
AGCTTGCTATCTGCTCTGCTTTTAATGGCGATATTCATGCCAAATGACCCACTAGGAGCAATTGGGTAAAATTTCAGCCCAATCGTTTCGCTACCTTTGCCCATTTTTCAATACCTTTCTTTGTATGCACTCCGTTTGTAGTGAATGCCCAAATACTTCGTCTGTTTAGTAATCTATAATTGATATGGATTGACCGCTAGCTCCCATAATAGTACAGCGAATCAAACCGTAACTGTTGTTCCAGAATCCAATTTACTAAGAGATCGCTCTCTAAATCCACAATCCGGAAATCGCAGGCAGCACCTAAGAGATCGCAGTAGTATTTGCCATTTTGGTTCTTCTCATATGACATATGCTGATCGCGAGTCGGATCAACTCGACCATTTTTGATCCCCGTCTGTGGGTCTTTCTGGTTCAGGTATCGCTTCAGATCTATCGAGCAAAATCCATAGGTGAGGTTAAACTGGCTTTTACCAAAATGCTCAATCACAGGATCAACAATATGCTGACAAAGTGCCTGTAATGCCCGAATTGCCCCTACTTGATTTCTGGGATAGGGGTCAATCTGGTTAGCATATTTCTGATAAGTTTGCGTACAGGTGCAAAGCTCCTCCAAACCGAGGTACTTTCCCATCAGAGGGTGAGATTGATCTTTCTCAACCTGACTTTGCTGATTGCTTATCATAACGTTCTAACCACTCAGACCGAGCCGTTCAACCCCCTCATGTCTCACAGTGTATGACAACTTTTTGCTTCTTGACTGCACGCTGTCTATTCGCCGTAAACAAAGTAGGCCAAAGGCTTTTGATACAGTTCTGCAAACTCTGATAATTCAATGACATCGACTCGACGCTCTCCAGACTCACACTTCGAGATATAAGACTGGTGAACCTCTAGCCGTACTGCAACCTCCTGCTGAGTCAAACCTATCTCGCGCCGCGCCGCCTTAAGACGCTTCAGAAATTCTTGATATCGTGCTGAATGAACTGAGCTTCCCATGAAAGGCAAGCTACAGTGCTTGAAAAAATATCCCAAAATGGGATATTCTGGTGAGGCAATTCAGTACTTTTGTATGAATATCGCCATCTCCTTCCGGCAGCGACAAATCCAACTCTCCCCACTGGAACAGTCCCTCGCCCAAACTGCTGCCAGCCGCAAATTGCTCAAAGACCAGTTCCGGGCACAACTCGTAAACCGTGCAATTGCATACTCAGCAGCACAAACTCTCACCGTTGCCCCGGATGCTCTAAAGCTGATGGTGAGGAAATACAGTGAGCAACTGGTGTATCAACCATTGGAGGAGATGCGTTTCTGGTTTACCTACTCGAATGGCGTTTTTCTTGAACCTGGTTATCCACCGCTGTATTACAGTCGCAAATCATCTAGTCAGAGCGTCTCGCCCAATAAAAGCGCGATCGCATCGATCGGTGAAGGCGTGGCTGGACTCGTTGCTCAACAGCTTTATCGTGCTCGCAAACTTGCCCGTCCGATTCATGATTATCCAGATCTTGTTATGGCAAATAGACAAACGATTTATCTGATTGAAGCAAAGGCAACAACAGGGTCTGGAACTGACATCCAGCATATTATCGATGAAGAATTAAGCCGAATGAGTGTCTACACCTCTGGCTGCGCTAACCTTGCTTCTCAGAACCAAATTGTGGGTGTTGTAATCGGCACTGCGCTGACGAATATCAACGTCTACGAAACCTTCGTGACGGAGGTGTGGGTATGACGCTTCCACTCATCGCCCAGAAAACATTCATCACTCAATATCTAGCAGCCTATCTTGAGGAGCAAGACCCATCCGCCCTTCAAGCTAATTCCATTGTTGGAGATAGCCTGACTGAGTTAACCCGTCTACAAATGCGTGAAATTGCTGCTGATGATAGCGATCGCTGGTATTGGGGCAATTCCATCCTTGATCAGGCACTTCAGCAAATCCTGTCAGATATAGAAAGCCATCTTCCCAGTCTGAGTTCTGCTCATCTCGATCAGCATCTAGAGCGCGTTCGGGAAAATTTGAAGAGCGTTGCCAAGGAAATGACCGATCTGCAAGCAAAGTTACAGCGTGCACGGAAGCGAGAGCAGGTTCTCAGTCGTGAAAAATGTAGTGACAATGTAGAGGTACCCTTTGAAATTATTGCGATGGGTACACCGAAAAGCCTAGAGGGATTCATTGTTATTCCTAACATGGCTCAGGAGTGCTATTTGCACTTAGAGAATCTCGACCCTTCCTGGGGATTCACTGGAGAGTGGTTTCCGTTCCAGCTTGTGATTGATGAGCTGACTTTTGTCGTAGATGATGACGGTACCATTTTCATTTCTACAGATAACTTTCCTGAAACTCTGATTTCTCATGTATGGGAAATGTTGTATCAGATTGCTCGCCAACTCTACACAAATCGCTCAATATCCTAATAGAGCAAAATGTAACAGTAGATTAAACTGCCTTGAAAAATATTTGTAATTTCCTTATCGTCAGAGTAGTTTTTTTGTTCTATATATGAGCCACGTCACTATTCAATGTCGCTTGGTTGCTAACGAGGACACACGTCATCGACTTTGGATGCTGATGGCAGAGAAAAACACCCCCCTAGTTAATGAACTTCTTCTTCAAATCAACGGACATCCTCAATTTGCTACATGGCAACAGAAGGGCAGTATTCCAGCCAATGTGGTCAAACAAATTTGTCAAACACTTAAGCAAAACCCAAAATTTTCAGACCAACCGAGTCGATTTTTCTCCTCAGCAATTGCTCTCGTCAATTACATTTACAAGTCTTGGTTAGCCATTCAGAAGCATCTGCAGCATCAACTAGACGGTAAGGTGCGCTGGCTCGGTATGCTCAAGAGCGATCAAGAACTTGTGCAAATGAGTAGCTGTAGCCTTGAATCAATTCGTCAGAAAGCAAACGAGATTCTGACGAAAGCTAGAGTGCCTAGTGCTAGTCAATCAAAGGGAGTGCAATCTAAAAATAAGCAGAAAAAGGCAACCTCACATATCGACCAGAGTTTTGCCAATGTGCTCTTTACTGCTCATCAGAAGACTAGTGATTTATTAACTCGCTGTGCTATCACTTATTTACTCAAGAATGGATGCAAACTTCCTAACGCACCTGAAGACCCAGAAAAATTTGCTCAGTACAAACGCAAAATTGAGATCCAAACCGAACGCTTAAAGCAACAAATAAATAGCCGTCTTCCTCGCGGACGTAATTTAACCCTGAATAAATGGCTAGAAACACTCAAAACTGCGACAGAGGAAATACCACGCAGTGAAGCTGAAGCAGAGTCTTGGCAAGCTGCTCTTTTGCGAGAAACCTGTACTGTACCGTTTCCTATCAATTATGAAACTAATACCGATTTGAAATGGTCTCGCAATGAGAAAGGGCGGCTCTGCGTTCGATTTAATGGTTGTAGTGAACATGAGTTTCAGATTTACTGCGATCGGAGACAGCTTCATTGGTTTCAAAGATTTTTGGAAGACCAGCAAATTCAAAGAGATGGAAACAACCAGCATTCTTCCAGCTTATTTACACTGCGCTCTGCTCGAATCAGTTGGCAAGAGGGTAAAGGTAAAGGAAAACCCTGGCAAATTCACCGCCTGAATCTTTCATGTACGCTGGATACGCGTTTCTGGACTGCTGAAGGTACAGAGCAAGTCAAGGCGGAAAAGGAGGAAGAAGTTAGCCAAATTCTTGAAAAAATGCGAAGTAAGAAAGATTTGAGGGATAGCCAGCACGCCTTCATTCGGCGCAAGCAGGCTACGTTAACGCGAATTGAAAATTCGTTTCCTCGCCCCAGTAAACCGCTTTACCAAGGGAAATCCCACATCCTTGTGAGTATTAGTCTAGGCTTAGAGAATCCCACGACCGTTGCGGTGATTGATGCTAGCACTGGAAGAGTTTTGACTTACCGCAGTACTCGACAGCTCTTGGGGAAGAATTATAGACTGTTGAATCGACAGCGGCAAAAGCAACACCACAATGCTCATGTTCGCCAAACTATTCAGCAACAAGGCAAACAACACTTCCCCTCTGAATCAGAATTAGGACAATACGTTGATCGGCTATTGGCATCTGCAATTGTCAAGCTTGCTCAAGATTACGATGCCGGAAGTATTGTCCTCCCTCAACTTGGGAATATCAGGGAAGTGATTCAAAGTGAGATTCAGGCGAAAGCAGAGTCAAAATGCCCTGGACTTTTAGAGGGACAGAAAAAATATGCCAGGCAGTATCGCTCTAACATTCATAGATGGAGCTATGGCAGGCTCATGGAAAATGTCCGTAGCCAAGCGAGCAAGGCTGAAATTTTTATTGAACAGGGACGACAACCAATTAAAAGTGATTCAAAAGAAGCGGCGAAAGAGTTGGCGATCGCAGTTTACAAATCCCGCAATTAGATTATAATCACCTCTATAAGAACATCCGTACCGTGAAAAATAAATACTTCCAATCGCGCCGCAGTTCATGCTTTTCTGAGGCCTCTGTGCTGTGAAAAATGAGGGTTAGTTTGGTTGTCGTAGGACAATTCTGCTTTCTGACCCTGGTAGCTGTCCACCCCGAAGCTGCTGTTCCTTGAGAACAGGAATTAGGTGCGCCCCCAGCAAAAGGGCACTTGGTATACATGATAGTGGTGGCTACTGAACCACCCTCGACCAAGAGGGAACCCACCTTTATTTTTGAAAATTGGCAAACCGAAGCGGGAGCAAAATTCCTAGGAGGTTTGCCAGATTCTACGCCTCTTAACTGGCAAGACTTTTGAGCTTTGAGTGCAGAAAACCTGTGCAAAATTCTTCAATAATTTCATTGTCCTGCTGAGGTTTGCCAAAAGTACTCCTAAGAGCCGCTTGAGTAAGAAGTTTTAGCTGATGGAGTCGCAATTGCTCTTTAGGGCTTAGGCGGGTTGAAAGCGGTGAACTTACTGAACCTTTTGAAAACGATCCTCACGTCGCAATTGCTCTTTAGGGCTTAGGCGGGTTGAAAGCAAAGTTCGCACTGAGTACGGTTCAGAAAAAACTCATGTCGCAATTGCTCTTTAGGGCTTAGGCGGGTTGAAAGATAGCCTGTGCTTAATAGAGTAGTGTGACGGGATAGGGTCGCAATTGCTCTTTAGGGCTTAGGCGGGTTGAAAGCCTAGGCTGGCTTGTTCGACACCGGGATAAGGAAATTGGGGTCGCAATTGCTCTTTAGGGCTTAGGCGGGTTGAAAGCCTGGAGCAGTTTCGTCAAACTCCTTTTTCTCGATGTCGCAATTGCTCTTTAGGGCTTAGGGATGTTGAAAATTCTTTACTAGACAAATCGTTTCTGTGCGAAACGATCGTCACAATCGCTCTTGGGCATATTAGACAAGTTGAAAAACCTTTTTGAAAATAGGCTAATTTAGATTGATTATTATGTACTAGATTAGGTTCCTTCCTTCAAACCGTGGTGGGTTGAAAGTAAGAGAGAGTAGTTCCAAGATTCTGAGAGCCAAAGTTTATAGGATTGAGAGCCTTGAATGACAAGATTCTGTTAACGGTTAAGTAAAGGAGTTAAATGACAGAAAAGTGCTAAAACGACACTAAATTGTTAACGACGACATCAATCCGTTAACGACGACAAATAAAGTGTTATTCGACAAATACGACATGAAAAAGCTCGATCATCGAAACGATCGAGCTATGGAGCTACTCTCTCTTAAACCTGAAAAAACTTTTTGATGTCACCTTGAGGAATCGACTTACAGATCTCCACCCCGGAGCGCTAGCAAGAAGATCACCACTGGCCCCGCCAGCATAATCATGGCAATCAATGCCAATTGAACGATTCCTGTAAGGTTAATATCGTTCAGAAAGCTCAAAAACTCCATCTGTCCCCCCAACAAGCCTTTAATATAGGAAAGTCACAAAGCTGCAATACGAGCTATTTTATCGGTACGCGCTCCCCAATCTTAAAGAACTTTACAAAACTCAATAAAAATCCGAAGGCAGCATCACGAAAATTCATTGCTAAACTCAAGGCAAGTCTTTTCGTCCCTTTTTTGCCCGGTTGATATGGAAATTCTGATTGTCGAAGACGAAGCTGAAATTGCTCAACTGATCCAACTTTATTTGGAAAAAGAGGGGTTTTCCTGTCGCACCTGCCGCGACGGACTCAGCGCGTTACAAATCTTCCAAGAACAAAAACCTGATCTGATCATCCTAGATTTGATGATCCCTGGATTAGATGGATTGGAGGTCTGTGCGCGGGTTCGTCAGAAACCGGGTACAAAAGATCCCTTTATCCTAATGTTGACCGCAAAGGGTGAAGAAATCGATCGCATTATCGGACTGTCCACAGGCGCAGACGATTACATGGTCAAACCCTTTAGTCCGAAAGAACTGGTCGCGCGAGTGCGGGCATTATTGCGGCGAACCATGCGCCAAGGTGGACAATCTCAGGTCTATCGCACCCAAAATTTTGTTTTAGATGTGGATCAGCGATCAGCATCTCGTCAGATCAATGATCAAGCCGAACCGCTTGATCTAACAACGCTCGAATTTGATTTACTCTCTACGTTTATGAGCTATCCCGGTCGAGTCTGGAACCGGACGCAACTGATCGACAAGCTTTGGGGCAGTAACTTCTTCGGAGATGAACGCGTCGTCGATACCCATGTCGCAAGATTGAGAAAGAAAATCGAACCGGACCCTGCAAATCCGACCTTTGTCAAAACGGTGATCGGAGTCGGCTACAAGTTTGAGGACACTACCCCATGACAAAGCCCAATCTCCGCACCCGTCTATTTTTGTCGCACATGATCGTCATGGTTGTGGGGCTAAGCACCTTAATAACCGTGGGTAAAGTTTACACGCCCCGATTGTTTGTGCTGCATTTAGAACAATTGCAGGGCAGTGGCTTTAACGTGATTCGCGTCAAGCGACAACTGGTCGATGGATTCGAGTCGGCTTGGAGTCGAGGCGCATTTTGGTCAGTGGTGGTTGGGGGAACAACAGCGATCGGATTAAGTTACTGGGTGTCAAAGCGCATTATGCAGCCTTTGATTCAAATGGAACAGATTACCCAACGCTTTGCCGCAGGACATTTACAAGAACGAGTTCCAGAGAATGAAATTCCAGAACTGAACCGACTGGCAGATAGCTTCAATCGGATGGCACACGATCTTGAAGGCGTTGAACAACGCAGACGAGATTTAGTCGGGGACTTGACGCATGAGTTACGGACACCCTTAACCGTCATTGAAGGCTATTTAGAAGGATTGGCAGATGGCACGATCGAGCCTTCTTCGGATATCTATCAACGTCTTGCCAAAGAAACGGTACGATTACGGCGATTAGTCAATGATCTGCAAGAACTGTCCAAAGCAGAAGCAGGCTATTTACCGATTCAGCTTCAACCTGTGCAAATTCGACCGCTCTTAGTGGCGATCGTGCAAAAATTTTCTGACCAACTGCTCGAAGAGAGTCCAACATTAAAAGTAGACTGTCCAGACAATCTTCCTCAAGCTTTAGCCGATCCCGAACGAGTCGAACAAGTGCTGATCAATTTGGTCGGAAATGCGCTCCGCTACACGCCCGAAGGCAGCATTACGCTACGCGCCTGGGCAGAACAAGAGCGAGTCTGGATTGCAGTGGAAGATACAGGCAAAGGCATTGCTGCGGAAGATTTGCCCCATGTATTTGAGCGATTTTGGCGATCGGATCGCTCGCGCGATCGCCATTCAGGCGGAACAGGAATTGGACTTGCGATTTCTCGACGACTGGTCGAATTACAAAAAGGCACGATCGAGGCTGAAAGCGAAGTCGGTCAAGGCAGTACGTTTCGATTCTCGTTACCGATTTTAGTGGAGAGACCCAAACTTTTGTCTTCGTTGCGCGATCGCGAATCTCCCGAATCGGCTTATCCCAAATCCAAACTCTAAGATTCAAAATTCGCTGTCATGTCTTCGACATGAACTTGTCAAACTGGATAACTACAATGACAAGGTTATCAATTCCGCATCGTTTTGTTATGCTTCCTGTAGCTCTTGTCGTGTTGATCATTGGAGCAATCACCTTAGGTGGGCTTGCCTCAATGCGTTATTTGTTCCCTCAGAGCCATCGCTCCTACTCGAATCGCAAACCTTAATGGCTACACCTGCTAGTTTAGATGGCACGCTCATTCGCTTCAATAAAGTAGCGCTGAAAGTCGCTCATTCACCTGGCAAATCTCCTGCGATCGTGTTTATTCACGGAGGCTTAGGCAGTCGGACAAATTGGTGTTTACAGTGGGATCATTTTCAATCACTGGGGCAAGAAATGCTTGCCTATGATCTGGCTGGACATGGTGAATCTGGACGCTACCAACGCTATTCAGTAGGACGACACCAACGCGACCTCACTCGTTTGCTGCATCATTTCAAAATTCATCAGCCGATTTTGTGCTGCCATAGTTATGGGGTTCCCATTGGGTTAGAGTGGGCGAAGCGGCATCACGCTAGAGCACTGATTGCCATCGGCGGCGGAACGCATAATCTTACGCCTTGGTGGGAAATTCCGGTGATTAAATTTTTTGCGTTGGGCGGACATCATCTCTATCGCTGGCAATTTGTCCAAGCATTATTGCAATCGATTTCAAACGAGCAGCTCGCAGAGTTTTACAGCCGCAATTCGATTCCGACGGATGCTCATCCTTTTGAAGCGATCGAGGGCTTTTGGGGCTATGACGCTCAGCACCATCCGATTTCTTGCCCAGTTACCGTGATTACAGGTGGCGATGATCCCATGTTTCCGCCCGCGATGGGTCATGAATGGTTAGCGAATCTTTTACATGTTCAATCTGAGCACAGCTCTCATATTACCGTTCCCAACGTTGGACATTTGGTGATGGCAGAAGCTCCAGAGGTAGTCCAGAATGCTATTACCAAATGGCTCTAACTTTAGCTCTAACTTTCTGCAACAAATACGACACAAAGATTAATCGATCTCCGCCTGAGTCTCTTTTAATGTTGAGATAGGAACTTAGGGGTTGAGACTATGGCAACGCAACGACGATCGCAAAAAAACATCACCTCAAATCACAAAACCCTCACCATTGAAGCAGAAACTGTACAGCCCGAAAATCAAGACTCAGAGAAGACTGAGGTTCATGAATTAAAGGCTGCTTTAGAACAAGCCCAGCAAACCGAAAAATCATTACAAGAGTCGATCACCCAATTAAAAGCGCAAGTTGAAGATCACGATGCGATCGTCAAACATCTCCAAGCAAATGTCGAAGAAGCTCAACATACTGCTTTGAAGCTTGCAGAATCGAATCAAACTTTGATTGAAGAGAACAAGCAGCTGAGAACCAGTGCTGGGAAAATCGATCATCTGCAATCTGAACTCGAAAAAGCGCAACAAGCAGCTTTGAAGCTTGCAGAATCGAATCAAGCTCTAATTGCTGAAAACAAAACCTTGCAAGAAAATCAAGCCACTGAGCAAAAATCTGCATTAGCAACTGCTCAAGCTGAGGCGGATCTGAGAAGCCATCAGGACATTTTGAAAAAACGCCAAGCTGTAACGCTTGCCCATCCAGTTTTCCCAAATAATTTTGCACCCGTGAAGAGTTCAGATCCTGATGTCGGTTGGTTTGATTAAATCATTTCGACAAGTCCACTCACTCAGTCCACTCGCTGTGTTATGCACCCGCCCCGAATTCCATTTCGGGGCGGGTGCATAACACAGCGAGTCGATAATATCGAACTTAGAGAGCAATACCGTTTTCTAACTGAATCGATCGCGATCGTGCTTTTCATCAAAATCGATCTGCGGCCCAATTGGCACAATCCGAGTCGGATTAATCTGAGTCTGACTCATGTAGTAATGGCGTTTAATGTGGTCTAGATTGCAAGTCGGCTGAATCTGTGGATGTTGGTACAGTTCTTTGAGATAGTTCCACAGATTTGGATAGTCCAAAATTCGACGCAAATTACACTTAAAATGACCGTGATAAACCGAATCAAACCGCAACAATGTGGAGAACATGCAGATATCTGCTTCTGTTAAGCGATCGCCACACAGATATCTTTGCTTTGCTAATACAGTCTCCCAGTAGTCCAAATTCTGGAAAAGTTCGGTCACTGCTTCTTCATACGCTTCTTGCGTGGTGGCAAATCCCGCTCGATATACACCATTGTTAACTGGCATGTAGATTTTATCGATCGTGTCATCGATCTGCTGTTGGAGATCCTGTGGATAAAGATCATTCGTTCGCGTTGCAAATTCTGCAAATTCTGTATCGAACATGCGAATAATTTCGCGAGATTCATTATTGACGATCGTACTTTTCTCTTTATCCCACAGCACCGGAACTGTAACTCGCCCCGTATACTTTGCATCCGCTTTGACATAGATCTCTTGCAGATATTCAGCCTGATTGACCGAATCCGGAATCGCCCCCGGATTTTCAGAGAAATACCAGCCTTTCTCACTTAACACTGCATCAACAATTGAAACCCCGATCACTGCCTCTAATCCTTTGAGCGATCGCATCATTAACGTGCGATGTGCCCAAGGACAAGCTAGCGACACATAAAGATGATAGCGCCCTGATGCGGCTGGAAATCCGCTAGAACCATCAGCCGTAATGCGATCGCGAAACTTCGTTGGCGATCGGTTGAATTTTCCGCTTTGATCTCGTTCATTCCAATTGGTCGTCCACTTTCCATCGACCATCATCCCCAATGCCATACTTAACCCCTACTGTTTTTCAACAAGTACTGTTTCCTTATCACTAGAATGTATGACAGTTTCTAAGTCCGGCATCTCTTGCCAACAATGTGTACAGAACCAATACACCTTGCCTTGACGAACATGACGAAGAAGCTTTTCTGAGCAGCAAGGACATAGAGGCATAGCGTTAACCTTATTTTTGAATAGAGACAAATTAAATTACGAGGCTAATGTCTCCCCACTATCAGTCATAACAATAAAGGTTTCATTCAACATCTGCCATAGGGAACTTACCCGTTGAGTAAGGAGATCTCCGGTTTTTCTTGTTAATTTTATTGATCATTTGGTTGAGAAGCAGACTCAATTTGTAGCGTATTTAACCAAGCAATTCTTGTTAGAAGAACACTAAAGTTTTAATGACTCCGTGATTAATTCCATCGAGAACTGTAGCCAGTTTTGAGAGACTTCATCCTGACATTGTGCTTTTGCTGGCAAACTGAGCCAGGTTGCAAACAAAATCTGACTCATTGCGATCGCAATCCATATCCAAAATCGATTCTGCTGAGTGACCTGAGTTGCAGCAAAATTTGGTGACGATCGCACTTTCCGCCGCTGCTTCGACCACCTCGAAAACCAGAGCATACTCGTAATTCTGATTCCTGTTTGATCCACACCTCGCCGACTGAGATAGTCATCTGATGAAATCCGCTCCATAATCCCCTTGATCCTCCAGGTACACACTAAACCTCAGAACGATCACTCCTCTCCACACAGGACAGTTCAAAACTTCGTTGAAAAGTTTGAGCACAATCTACGCCAGTTTGAAGAAGAGGAATCACCGTCCTGAGTTTTTCAATGGGGATAGGAACATCTCAGCTTTAAGGAATGACGATTTCTTTGACAACGCGATCGTCTTCGACCACACCCAAACTCCGACCTTTCTTCTTCTCTTCGCGTGCAATCCCGTACAATGCCAATCCTGTTCTGAGTACCTCCGCCATGTTCTTGCCTGACTCATCCGAAAGCGATTGCAATAAGTCGTAAGCTTCCGGAGACAAATCTAGATTTAATCTCTTTCTGAGTTTGGTGGTGGCAGATTTTTTTGAAGTTGAATCTGTCACAGGAGAATTCTCCACCATTGTTATCTAATCCTCTACGAGCAACTACGCGATTCCGCAAGCCATTTCATCATAAGTATTGAAGCAAAAGCTGCACCCCGATGGAATCTGCTTTGAATACACTTTTGCTCACTCATACTATCTCCATTATCCACACCTTTCTGGTTTTGAACATGGGTCTTGTTATGAACAATTGATATGTAATTATTCTGTGAATTTTATACTTAACCTTGCCCACGATCGACTTCTCGTAGGCAGGGTTCTTCTACGCAGCGATTTCTCCTCGTTTCTTAGGTCGCAATGCACGGACTTGCGCAGTAGCGAGCGGTTCAACGACTAAGATCAGTTCCACCCGATCGACAACACGAACGCTAGCTCCGGGTAGCAATACAACGTTGTCTAGACACAAAGCCGTCCACCAACTGCCCCGAAATTCGACCTGCCCAAGTTGTCCAGGTCGTAATTTCTCACAGACTTGGGCAATTTGTCCTAATTCATGGACTTTCTCTACAATCTCGAAATCAGGTTGATGATAGGCATCCGCGATCGAAAAGAAAGATTTCCAGAATTGCAACCCGCTTACACATTTCATGACTGCCTCCAGTTGTGGATTTGAGGTTAGATTCAATAACACTCACTCACTTCGCAGAGAATAATCTTTCGCTGCACCACGCTGAATCTAAGTAAAATTTAAGTAAATAAGCCACTTGAATTCAGCTTTTATTGGATTATATATTGTGTATTTTTTGTGTGTCAAGACTTCAAAAAAACGCCCGGCTGATCCGAGCGTCATCATATTATGAGGTTAATTTGAGGCTGAAATTATTTGACCGTGTCCTTTGCTGCGTCGATGGCATCTTGAGCCTTATCGCTCAGAGTTTTCGTGGTTCGCTTTGACTGATAAGCAGCATCATCTGCGGCATCTTTCACATTGTCTTTGATGTTTTGAGTTCCTCGACCGACTGCATTTTTCGCAGTTTCTGTAACGCGATTGACCCGTTCTCCCATCGTGTCACCCAATTCGTCAGAGGTCTTCTCTAGTGCGTTGCCATAACGCGCATCCACATTGCGCTTTGCATTATCTACCAAAGACTTCGCTTTTTCTGAAGGAATTTGTCCTGGTGGCGTGTCATCGTAATTGTTCATGCCGCCTTTGTAAGGCTGGGTTTGATTCACAGGATGCGGATCATTGTCTAAAGAAGTCGATGTCGATAAAGAAGGCATTTTAGCTTGAGCCGCACCACTACAAGCGGTGTTCAGTAACAACATGACTCCAGCAAGGAATGCGATCGTGATTTCTTTTAATCGAAGTGCTTTGACAACCGATGCGATTTTGCTCATAAAAATCTCCATTGAATTTAGAAATTGTGCATATCGAGACACCTAGACGATATAGAACCGCATGATTTCGTGCCCTCTAGCGCAAGTTGCATCTCAGGTTTCAAATTTCAGCATTTCTTTCTGTCCCTAGAACGATTACGCTGAGTAAGCGTTGCTGAGGCTTTGGATTGTGAATCGCAAGCAGTTAAAACCTTTTTTGCGCGGGCTGATTTTGGCTGCCGTGCTGTTTTTCCTGCTGAAAACGTTGGCAAATCATTGGCGCGAGGTTGCTCAAATCCGAATTGATGCGGCTGGAATTGCTTGTTTAACGATCGCACTCGGAATCACCCTTTTCGCTCATATCTTTGCAGGCTACGTCTGGGCATGGATTCTGAAACTTCTGTCTTATCGCGTTTCTGGCGCTTGGGGTGCAAAGACCTACCTGACAACGAATCTAGCGAAATACCTGCCTGGAAATATTTGGCACTTCTATGGGCGCATTTCTGCCGCTACAAAACTGAGAATTCCTGTGGAAGCGGCAACTTTAAGCATTCTCTTAGAACCGCTCTTGATGGTAATTGCAGGCTGTTTGTTTGTTCTGATTGGATCAGGGTCAATCGCTTGGCTGCAAATTGGCATCGCGATCGCGATCCTGATTGCAATTCACCCGATCTTTCTCAACCCGATTCTTCGACAAGTCAGCAAGCTCAAGCCATCAACTTCAATACTGCGACTTGAAAAATATCCGCTTTTGCCATTACTCGGAGAGCTCGGCTTTTTGGGATTGCGATCCATCGGCTTTGTCTTTGCCGTTTTAGCACTGCGTACGGTGAATTGGGGAGATCTACCGCTTCTCGTCACCGCATTTTCATGGGCATGGCTCCTCGGACTGATCACGCCAGGACTCCCAGGAGGCATTGGTGTATTTGAAGCGGTCGCAATTGCATTCCTAAGCCGATCGTTTCCAAGTGGTGAAATTTTAGCGATCGTGGCTCTGTATCGCTTGGTCAATACCCTGGCTGAAACTTTAGGAGCAGGATTGGCATGGATTGACGATCGGCTCTTTCCTCAAGATTGAGAGACTTCTGGAGGTTGAGGGCGAATGATTGGCTTCATCTGCGAGAAAATCCGATAGTGATCCAGCGTCGTCTGAGTTGGAGGAGTTTCTTGCATTTTGACAAGATTGTATTGGACGTTTTCGGCATGAATTGCAAACGTAACGTTAAAGAATTCCAAGAAGTTGACAACCCAATGGCACTCTTGCTCGGGTAACTGTTCGTAATAGCGAATGAGGGCAGCGATTTGAGCCTCAAGATGCGATCGCGAAGCATTACAAATCAGCACCAGTTTGAGCAAGACAATCACCAAAGTCATCGGGTTACCCTGTGCCAGAAGTAGCACAAACAGCGGCGATGGATCTTTGCGATTTTCAGTCGTCAACGCTTCAATCAGGCGATTACAGGTTCTCAACACCAAAGCATCACTCAGCGCCCTCTGCTCATAATCTGGATAGAGTGCTTCTAATTTCTCAACCAGTCTCGCCTCAAATTCGGCTGCGAACTGACTGTGATGATCGACCGAGAAAATCAGATACTTTTGCAGACTTTGTTTGAATTGTTGATAGTTCAAAGTCTGAATTTGATTAATAAAAATATGCGCTAAATTAGCATAGCTATATTGTCCACGCCTTGCCACGATCGCTTTAATTAACATCAAAACGTTATCGCCTAAAGCAGTCGGATTCTTTGGCATTTTTTCAGCGGATGTTGCAGACTGCGATTTTGCAATATACATCGCTAGATCAAACTTAAATCGGTCTTTGAGCTGGCGAGACAGTGCCCGTGCTGCTTCTCGTTGCTCAATCGGATTCTTGGTATCGACATATTGGGGAACCAGTAAATAAGAAGTATATCGACTCACCCATTTCTCTTTGGGCTGTTCCTCGTAGCGTGCAGTAAAAAGTTTTAAATCAGTATAATCTTGGCTATTTCTGAAATCTTCAATCCAGGCTTTGAGACGGTTTGCAGAAGGAGAAATAGATGGGGCTGCGATCGCAATTTCTTGAAACGATCGCACTAATTCTTGAATTGATTTGTACTGTCTGGCTGCATCCCAATTATTAACAAGAATATAGCAAGCCCGTTTCAGTGTATTTTTAAATGCAACTTGATTATTACTGATGACAAGCTGATGCACAGCCTGAGCCGCGCCAGAAGTTGCTGTATCCCCTAGATAGAAAAACAAACGCTTAAATTCCAGCAGCACCTCTTCGGGCGGCCATTGTTTCACAACTTCGAGGAGAAACCGATACAGGGTTTCTTGAGCTTGGTGAATCGATGGCTCAACCCATTCAGTACGCGACGGCTCCAAAGCAGCAACATCGACTTCATCGACGGCAATCTGGGCTTCAGAAACTGAAGCATTTGATCGCAGATCTTGCGGCTGTTGGTCTGACGTTGTACTCATAATTCATTCCCAGAGAACAAACGAGGGAGTTGACCTAAACCTCATGAAACGAGTTCAGTAATCTTACGGACACTACCACTCTGATTCAGTGTGCCCACTCGCGACTCTCAAACGAACAAGTTAACGTCCTAACCATTCTGTAACGAGTTCAGGCTGGCTCTTTTGAGCAAACACACGGACTGCATGATAATTCACTTTCTCACGCAGTCGATACACCTGCTTGATTGGCATATCTAACATCTGCGCGATCGCTTCTTGCGTTTTACCTTGTAAATAAAACCGTAACCACTGGGCGGCATCTTCTCCAACCTTCTCGGTCAGATAGTCTTCAAACTGCCGCGCGATCGCGCCTCGCAGTTCTTGCTGCTGTTGTTGCGCTTCTGCTTCTTGGAATTGCGCGATCGCTTCTCCATCTAGCAAACTGACTGTGCCTTCTGCATCATCCGATGTAATCTCTTCAGAGACGAGCCGAATAAAATCAGCCGCAGGCACTTGAGTCATGCCGCCCCGCTGAGTGCGCTTTTGAAAATTGACGAATCGATAAACTAGCAAAGGCTGGTTGCGAATCGGGCGGAGACAGTACTCTTCGGTTGCGGTTAGCACGATGGCATTGCGTAATCGGGGATCACTGGTGCATTCAGCGATCCACTTCACTTGTTGCTGCATATAGTTGTCATTTTGCAGCAAGTCCTGGATCACTTCTTGTAAGACATCGACAACCGTCGTTTGCCGATCGCGTGACAGCGCAATCCAGGTGTTAATTTTGTTACGAATGACAAACATACTTCCCAAACGCTGCATCAGATTCTTGTAAGCGCGTTGGGGAGGAGTCTCAAAATACCGTTGAACCAGAATGCGATAGCGGTAATCCATCGCTTGGACTTCGATGTCGAGCCGTTCTGCGGTGTAGGTTTCAAAGCGATCGAGATCGTCTCCTAATAACCATTGAACGATACTTTCTCTTGTGGTCTCGCTGCTACGGGGAAGTTCAGTTTTAAGCCGAGATCGCCAGTCCTCGGCGATCTGTTCTACATATGTCATGGTTGCCGTCCTCAATGCCCTGATATAGAGTGTGCCGCAGAGTCGCTCACAAAATCACTTACCCGAATGGGTAAGACTAGTAAACACCGCACTCACTTATATCCGAGGCTTCAGTATAAATCGTTTCTCAAAAGTCGCTCGATGACTCTTAAAATCTTCTAGCTCTTGGAGTCGAGTGACGTGGCAATCCGATCTAGAGTTTCAGTGAGATGAACAATATGATTGACCAACGTCGATTGATTTTCGGTCAAGGTCTGTAAAGCGTTCGTTAAGGCGGAGAGTTGCTTGCCTTGCTGATCGACTTGTGTCGTAATCGTGTCGAGTCGTTCAGAGAGTTGCTCGATCGTTTCAGCCGCCGCGATCGTCGTCTCGGCAAGATCGTGCACGATCGCCGCAAGTTGTTGTGATTCCAAAATTCAATGTCCTCCTCATCAGCTGAAATTTGATAGGGCAACGGCTGAACCCTATTTTAATCGAGCTTTCTCATTCCCTGCGCTGTAATTAATTGCGTCAAGCGTAAAACTACTCAGGTTACTCTTCACGGAATCTTCATAAAAGCCAAAAATGCGGACAAGAGTAAAAAGTTTTGAGGAAATATCTGAGTGAGGGCTATTAGTAAATTTGGGCTTTCGTTAGGCTTTACATGAAAGTATGAGACCTGACTTCAGTGATACCACGGTTTCAAGCATTTGCCCGAACTATGTTTAATCCTACTCTTGCCTCGTCATTCACCGATTCTCAGATTGCATCAACCAATTTTCAAGTGCCCCATCGATCTACTACTTCTTTCTTGAAGCGCGCCATCGACATTGTTGGTAGCGTAGCCGGACTCTTGATCGTAGCGATATTATTCGTCCCTTTGGCGATCGCGATTCGGTTAGATAGCCCAGGGCCAATTTTCTATGGGCAAGAACGGCATGGTTTGTTAGGCAAACCGTTTCGGATGTACAAGTTCCGATCCATGGTCGATGGAGCCGAGCATCTAAAATCCCAGGTTGAGAATGAAGCAGAAGGCTTAATTTTCAAAAATCAACAAGATCCGCGCATTACTCGGGTTGGGCGTTTTCTTCGGAAAACGAGCCTCGATGAGTTGCCCCAGTTTTGGAACGTATTGCGGGGCGAAATGAGTCTCGTTGGGACTCGTCCACCGACTCCCGATGAGGTCGCTCAGTATAGCGAACATCACTGGCAGCGCTTAAATGTAAAGCCTGGTATTACAGGCGAATGGCAGGTGAATGGACGATCGATGGTGAAGGATTTTGAAGAAATCGTTCAGTTAGATCTGCGGTATCAAGCGCTGTGGACACCGTTTTATGACATTGTTCTGATTGTGAGAACGATTTATGTCATCTTTGCCAGGGTTGGAGCGTTTTAGATCACTCGAATCATTGCAAACAAAAGCTCTGAGTTTTGAGAAACTCAGAGCTTTTGGCATGAATTGGGGATTGTGTCATTTTGCATGAGGCAAGAAGGCGGAGTCTTGTAAAACTCCGCCTTCCGAAAATTTTTGTCTAAGCGTGGCGTTTCTGATGCCATTGCCAAGCGTGGCTAAGAATCTGCTCTAAATCCGCATATTGCGGATTCCAACCGAGCAGGGATCGCGCTTTTTCTGCACTGCCAACCAGCGCAGGCGGATCGCCCGGTCGACGATCGCACTCGATCGCGTTAATCGATCGACCCGTCACCTTACGCGCCATCTCGATCACTTCTCTAACCGAGAATCCGTTGCCATTGCCCAAGTTAAATCGCTGAGAATTACCCCCTTGCAGCAAGTAATTCAGCCCAAGCACATGCGCTTCAGCCAGATCGCTGACGTGAATATAATCCCGAATACAGGTTCCGTCAGGAGTTGGATAATCTGTTCCGAGAATTGAGATGGCATCTCGCTTCCCTAGAGCCGCCATCAACACTAACGGAATTAAGTGAGTTTCAGGCTGGTGATCTTCACCGAGCCGCCCCTGGGGATCAGCTCCCGCAGCATTAAAGTAACGAAACGCCACAGATTTGAAATCGTAGGCTTGATCGAAATCGGCTAAGATGCGCTCAACCATCAGCTTCGTCGCACCATACGGGTTGATCGGATCTTGAGGATGATCTTCAGGAATGGGGACTATTTTCGGAACACCATACGTCGCGCAAGTCGAGGAGAAGACAAAAGATTTAATCCCAGCCGCGACCATTGCTTCTAACAAAGTCAACGTTCCAATCACATTATTGCGGTAGTACTTATCTGGGTAGGCGACTGATTCACCGACATAGGCATAAGCAGCAAAGTGCATCACCGCGCTAAAGGGACGAGCAGCAAACACACGATCGAGCAATTCGCGATCGTTCGTATCTCCTTCGATTAACTCGACCTTCAGCACATTCTCAACAATATCGCGGTGTCCGTAAACGAGATTGTCAAAGACCACCACTTCATAGCCCGCATTTTGCAAAGCAAGCACCGCGTGAGAACCGATATATCCGGCTCCACCTGTCACTAATACGATCGGCTTTTCAGATGACACAATAAATCCTCACCCAAGTTCTAGGACTATTCCCACTTCAGGAACGCGCTTTCACATTCAGGAGAAAGCGGCGAACTTATTTAAGTTTTCATGACGCGGGAGTTACTTGAAAATATCGCGCGTTAACAAGAATAAGATCACTGCAAATACGATACCCGCTAAAATCAGTTCCACTGAATTTTCCTCCTGTACACCCTTAGTCTGTTTGCCACTTTTGCAAAATTGATTGGAAGATTCAAGCCATCAATCTTGAATTTTGCCTGATTTTTGATCCGTTCTGACACTCAAAATCCGTAGATTTTCCAAAAAAGTGTTTCCGCTACGATGTTTTTGAAAAAAATCTGCAATTCGGTTCAAGAAACGCCCTACGAACTAAGAAATTTCGGTACAATCCTAGTCTTGAAACCGTTTATTTTTTAGTGCAAGTCTAAATTAATGGAGTTCGATCGTCATCATTAGGTGATTCATTTTTTACGAACGAGTTACGTTTGCAAATTGGATACCTACGGGTAATCTTGAAGCGATGAAGTTTTATCTTCAATTTAATCGTTGAAGGAGTGCTTTCGGTGGTGAGGAACATTTCAACAATGCAAGGGATTGTTAGATGGTTTTATTAGTAACTGATGTATTTGTGCTATTGACTCAGGTGTTGCTCTGGGTGGTAGTGGGTCTGTTTGCCTGGTATGTCTTGCTGCGCGCACTTCCGAGAGCATTCCTGGGTGGATTAGTTCTTTTACTACTATTAGGGGTAGCTGCATTTACGTTCTATCGCGGATCGCCTCAAGAAGGGCTGATCGGTGATCTGTTCCGAGTAATTGCGATTCCATTTACCCCGCTTGGGATTATCTTGGTCTTGCTGCTGATTGCCTTTACTGAGTTGGTTCGGGGCGGGAAGTTGTCCAAGACTGGATTACTGCTGCTCCGAATTGCGATTCCGGCGTTACTGATTCTCAGTATTCCTGCGGTATCGTACTTCTTAGCACAGCGAGCAGAGGCGGAAGCGATCTCGATTACTCGTCCGATCGCGACCGAAGCGCTTCCGGCGGGGGCAAGGCGAGTGATTGTGGCTTTGGCACAGGATACGACTCAATTACAGTTAAGACCGCTCACGCAACCGATTCCTGCGCCCCCTGCGCCTCCGACCAATCAACTCATTCAGCCGCCGGCTCCGATTCCGCCTGGAGCATTTACGGTGTTAGCAGAGCAACCGATTCAGCTAACAGAGCGAGGAGATATTCTCACCTATACCAATCAGCTTTATCAGGACGAACGAGCACGGGGAACGGCTCCCCTGGTATTGGTAAGTGCAGGCACTCGACCTGAGCGGAATCGCAAGCAGGGAGAAACTCGGGATGAGGTGTCTGAAGCCGCAGATGCGCGGAGATTTTTACAGCGATTAGGAATTCCAGCAGAGGATATTATCGGCGATTCTAATAGTCCGACGATCATTGATAGCGCAAGAAATGCTCGCGAAGAGTTACGACGACGTGGCGTGAATTTTGGCAATCAGTTGATTTTGGTCGCTTCTGCGATCGAGATGAATCGGGCGACGCTCACGTTCACTCGCGAGTTTAATCTGAATAATGTTCCGCTGAGCGTAATTTCGCGTCCGACGAACTTTTACACGTTGCCGCCCAGAGAGTCACTGCGAGGCAGGGCACAAGGACGAGATGTGGTGGAGCGCAATTTTCAACTCTCGGATCTCCTGCCTAGTATTGATGCGCTGTCTCTGAGTTCTAAAGTGCTTAATGAATACATCGCTTCGATCTATTACTTCTTACGAGGATGGATTCGACCGATTCGGACGCTCTAGAACGTATTTGCATTGAGTTTGTATTGAAAAAGGGTAGAGATGGTCCGTCTCTACCCTTTTTCTTCGGACAGCCCCGCGGGATTAGGGAATATGAGGGAGTTGATTCAACGCTGCTGCAATCTGTTTGCCAATGACGGGTTCTGCCATTTGCGTTTCCCACCATGCCAGAGTTTGCTCGTGAATTTCCCGCATTTGCCGTTGATCGCTCAGTAGTGCTGCAAGAACAGGTTCAAGATTTTTCCAGTTTTTCACACGCACGACTGGAGCATTTCGATAGAACTCACGGTTTGGTAAATCTTCAACGACAATCACGCAGCCATAGCGCATGGCTTCACAAATCCGAAAAGACTCAAGGGTGGTTCCTCGGGGCACTAAACACACTTTGGCGTTCATTAAGTTCTCGCTGTAACTCCATGCCGATTCTTCGCTGACGACTCCAAACGCCTGTTGAATGGCTAATTGTACCCGATATTGAGGATGGTTTTGGTGAAAGCGATCGAGATTTTCCAGCATCTGCGATCGCGCCACAATCTTTGGTGTTTTGAGCCAGTTTTTAGTTGACCACTTGGAATAGATATTGTTCTGAACACTGCCATCGAAGAACACATCATAGGTACGATCTTCTATTGCTTTAATAGGCAAGTTTTCAGAATTGTAATATCCGCCGGGTAGATCAAAGATAGGCGCAACTCTTACGTTTTTTAAGATAAGCGATCTGAGCTTTTGAAATTCGTAGTTAATTAGTAACGGTAGCCGTAACGATAGATTGCTAAAATACTGAATTAGCGTAATGAAATCTCGATAGGAAGGCTTCAAGAAATTCTTCCATTGCATTTCCTGAGTAATGCCATAGGACTTAAAGACTGCCCCAACTTTGTGAATGTATTGAGGAATTCGATAGTGTTCATCGCCGATGATTAAGACGATGACATTGTCACCATAAGAGGGCAACGTCCGCATATCACTCAGCGTGACATAGAAAACCAGCCCGCTTCTCCCTAGATTTTCCTCAACCTTTTGCAAGACCTGACCAAAGTAGGCAACAAACCCGCGGTTCTGAGGATTTGGGTCGTAGATATCCCAAGGTTCCGGGGGAAGGGTTGGATCGACATAGATATAGTACTGGTTTGCCAGCCTCTGCGTGGTTTGCATCGTTAGAAGCGCCAGATAAATTTGATACTTTCTATTGTCCAACAAGTCGCTTATCGATTCCGTAAATCCCCTTAGTGATCTTGTGAACTTTGCGTGAAAAGTTGGTTAAGTTGCATCCGTATTTCTCTTTATTTAATTGAAATTTGCTTTTTCAAGCACGCTACTATAGGAAAGTTTCGATAGTAGGCAGAGTTATGGCGCGATCGCAGGGACAACTTCAAAAGCTGGGAACTTATCTTCGTCCGCATTGGCGAGATGCAACTCTCGGGGTTTCGGCGTTGTTAGTGGTGAATGCGATCGGCATTTATATTCCGCTGCAAATCCGCAATGCGGTTGATACGCTGAGTGTGACATTTAGTGTCCAACAAATTTTCTCTTATGCGCTGTTAATTTTGGCACTTGCATCTGTGATGCTAGTCGTAAGAATGACTTCGCGAATTTTGCTGTTTGGGGTAGGGCGGCAGGTTGAATTTGATTTAAAACAGAAAATTTTCAATCACTTGCTGACCTTAGAGCCTGCCTATTTTGCTGCGAATACGGTCGGAGATTTGATCAATCGGGCGACGAGTGATGTGGATAATATTCGTCGCCTCTTGGGATTTGCAGTCTTGAGTTTAGCGAATACTCTGTTTGCTTATGCGTTGACGTTGCCTGCGATGATTGCGATCGATGCGAGGCTGAGCCTGCTCGCGCTTTCGGTTTATCCATTTATGCTGATTTTGGTCAGTTTGTTCAGTAATAAACTGCGATCGCAACAGTTAACCGTTCAAGAAGAACTCTCAACGTTGAGTGAACTGGTTCAAGAAGATATGAGCGGCATTGCGCTGATCAAGATCTATGCGCAAGAGCAAAATGAGCGGAATGCGTTTCGAGGTCTGAACCGATCGCTACTAAATGCTAATCTCAAGCTCGCCTTGACCCGAAATATTCTGTTTCCGATTTTGCAGGGTGTCGCTTACGGAAGTGCATTGATTTTGCTGTGGTTTGGAGGTGGATCGATCGCGCGGGGAGAAATTACAGTCGGTGACTTTATCGCGCTGCTGATTTTCGTCGAACGATTAGCATTTCCGACGGCATTACTTGGATTCACGATTACGGCTTATCAACGCGGTGAGGTGAGTATCGATCGCATTGAATCGATTCTGACCGTCGAGCCGAAAATTCAAGATACGCCTGACTCGATTCCGCTGCCGTTAGCGCAAGTTAGAGGCAAGCTGAGTGCTCAGAATTTGACATTTCGCTATCCCGGTGCAACTGAGCCTGCGTTGAATCAGATTGATTTTGTGATCGATCCGGGTGAAACAGTTGCGATCGTCGGTGCAATTGGATCGGGAAAATCGACGTTGGCAAATGCTTTGCCGCGATTGCTCGATATCTCACCGAATCAGCTATTTGTGGATGGGTATGACATTACAGATTTGCGATTAACCGATTTGCGAGGTGCGATCGCTTATGTGCCTCAAGAAAGCTTCTTATTTAGTACAACAATTCGCAATAATATTCGCTATGGCAACCCCATGGCGGATCAATCTGACGTGGAACTGGCTGCAAAAATTGCTCAGATTCATGGCGAGGTGCTGAATTTCCCGCAGCATTACGACACGATCGTTGGAGAGCGAGGAATTACCTTATCGGGTGGACAACGGCAACGGACTGCATTAGCCCGAGCTTTGTTAGTCGATAGCCCGATTTTGATTCTAGATGATGCGTTGTCGAGTGTAGACAATCAAACGGCAACTCGAATTTTGAAGAATTTGTCAGAAGGCACGGTTCGGAAAACGGTTGTGTTTATTTCGCACCAACTTTCTGCGGCAGCCTTAGCAGATCGAATTTTTGTCATGGATCAGGGGCGAATTGTACAGATGGGCACGCACGGTGATTTGATTGAGCAACCAGGGCTTTATCGATCGCTCTGGGAGCAAAACCAGTTAGAAGAGGCTTTGAAGTAAGTGTAGTTCGCAGCCAAAACGCCTACGGTTTGCAATTTGATGGTGGCGAAAATCACTTTGGAAGATGCTGTTTAATTTCGCGAACTTGAGTTAACCATGTGCGTAACTCTGTCTCACTCAAGCGCCGATTCGCAAAAAGCGGCTCCAATTCTGAAGCAGTCCGACCCGTTTGTTCGACCCAGGCGCTCATCAGCGCTTCTCGATCGAGCAACGCTCCCCCGATGCCTAACGATCGCTGAATCTGCAACCGCTCCTCTCGCCCGACAACATCCACCACAAACTCGCTTCGTCTCGCTTTGTACAGCACGCCTGCTAGCGCCTGCGTATACGCCTGACTATCATTTGTCTTAGGACTTTCCAACGGTTGCGGTTGCCCAAATCGGCGATTCTTTGCCCAAATTAATACCAAGATTACTACACCTGTCTGGAGCAACACCACAGCGAGTGGCGTTCTCATCAAATAATCGCCCCAGTTCCGTGCTTGGTCTGCTCCTGATTCTTCGGATTTGTCCTGATAGCCATGAAGATACTCATCAACCCAAATCTTCTGCCCGTATCGAGTAGCAAGCTGAGCGAAAAATGGAAAATTTCCAGGCTCATCTTGATATGCATTGGCTGCAATGAAAGGCGTTACCACGAAAATGACGCGTCCTTTTCCTTTCTTGACTTCCCACACGATCGAGCCGAATCGATCGCCTAAAATCTCCATTGCACCAGATTTCAGCAATCGCCGAGATGTTTCAACTTTTACTGTCCCCTGATCGCTCTGATGCTGTGTCGAAAATCCTGCCTCGGTTGCGGGTAACTCTCGTCCCAGAATGATCCAAGTATTTCCACGTTCTACCCAGTTTTCTACGTCGTTTGCTCTCGATTGCGTCGGATCGATCTGAATCATCGTATTGCCCGTTCCAGTGATCGAGAGATCGACTTCCGAAGTACTCTTGCGCCAGCGTTGCACAGGGGTGCCTTGACGCTGCATATAAGCGTACCAAGCCCCGTAGCCATCCGGCGAACGGCTAAACGTCGAACCGCTCATCAAGCGATTGCTTCTGGGCGCAACAAATAACGTGAGGACAATCAGCACCGCGACTGCAATCAGCCCAAATACCCAACGTCGATCGAGTTTTTTCATCACGCCATTTTTGCCATATCGAGGGTCGCGCGTTCAATGTTGCCATAAGCTCGCTGAACCCGCTCAAACATTTCGGCAGAAATCGGCGCATTACTGAAACAAAGCAGCTCATGCGTCTCTAACACCATCTGATAGGACTCAGAGTCCGGTAGAAGCTGAACCAAGCGCAAATATTCTCGATCTGTGCGGCTTTGATCCGTTGGAATCAATTTTGTCTCACTTAACCGCTGCAACATTGCCATATAGAGCGCACGCGAAGCCTCTCGGTAATTTCCCTGCTGTTGAAATTCCTGAGCCGATCTGACCCAAGCCGCGATCGAGCGTTCTTTTTCGGGTTGCGTGGATCTGCGATCGAGAAATTTGCCGAACTGCGATTGATTAGCTTCTAACAGCGGACGCAGCCACAGATAAATTTGCCACAACAGCCAGCCCCCCGCGCCAACAATGATCAGCCAAAATGCTGCTTCCCACCACCAAGCCGGAAACGACCAATTCGGCATATCGGGAACCCCAGGCGGTTGCAATCCAGCGAACCTCAACTCAAGCCATTCACCCGCCTGCCGGAAAAATTGCTGAATTTGCCAACTAATATCACTTTTCTGAAATTGATCCGCCGCCATCTGGATTTATTTGGTAAAGCTACTGACCAACCATAAAACCAGAAAAGTCACCAAACTGATCAAAACTTCATTCGTCAGCACCAACGCACCCAAATAAGGTGCTAAAAATGTGTAAGCCACGCCCCCGATCGCAAATCCCAACAGCAAACCAACTACGCCTAATAAAACTGAGCGACCTAATTTTCGCTCCTTACGGTAAAGAAAATACAACGTGCTGCCTGTTGCGAGCGCCATCGCCATCTGAAGGACAGCATTCGTTGGAGAGAAATACACTAACGTCCCTAGCGCTGCCATTGTCATTCCTGGAATGACAATATCTCTGGCACTCGGCTGATCGATCAAACTTTTCAACCATTGAGCCGACTGATTTGCAGGTGCAGGCGTTTCGACAGGAGCCGGGGTCGCCAACTTTTCAGGGAAGCGAATTCGATCGGGCACTTTGATCTTGCCTTCTTGCCGCAACCGTAGCCGTTCCATCAGCACAGAATCATATGCTGCCTCAATTTCCGAAATTTTTCGCTGATCACCAGCTAATTCTTCAACCAAACGAGTTCGTGCCGTTTGAATCTCTTCAAACGTCGCACCTTCGGAAACGCCTAACTTTTCATAGGGACTTTGCGCGCTCATGGGCTTGTTACTCCACCTTCACCTACTAAAGTAACCTAGCGATGGTCGGGATTACAACTAGAGTGTAGACGATAGAATACAGACTTGAGATATTTTGCCTTCAGCAAATTTACGCCCTGCGATATCCGTACACTGCGAGAACTTCGTGACTTGGAGTGTTCGCAATTTCCACATCGAATAGAACGGCGACCGTGATTTTGCGGAAACTCGGACAAATCGGGATATTCTATTCAAAAGCTGAGGCATACTAATGCTGATGACAAGATTCTTCTGTGTAAGCAGAATCAGGGATTTTTCTGTTGGCTCCGATCTCAATTTGCTCTAGGTACTGTCATCTGCCCTTCTCAATTTATTTTTTAGCGCAAGGTTATGGTCATGGCTCCAGCCAAGATACTCGTCGTTGATGATGATCCAGCGATTCGCAATTTGGTTCATCGTTTCTTGACTAAGCAAAATTATCAAATGGAATCTGCTGAAGATGGAAAGTCTGCGATGCAGGTGTTTGAGCAGTTTAATCCTGATTTGGTGATTTTAGATGTGAATTTACCGGATGCAAATGGCTACTCGCTGTGCCAAGAAATGCAGAGCCGGACAAATGTATTTGTCTTGATGCTGACAAGCCGCACGGATGAGGCGGACAAAGTTCGGGGCTTTGCTCAAGGTGCAGATGATTACATTACGAAGCCCTTCAGTTTGGTGGAATTAGGTGGACGAGTGGGGGCAATTCTCAAACGTCAGCGAATTGTGACCACCGCAGAACAGCAGTGTCTCACGTTTGGTGGATTAATGATTGATCCGGTTCGGCGTGAGGTCAAGTTGAATGAGGAAATTGTGCCGTTGACGGCATTAGAGTTTGATTTGTTGCATTTCCTCGCAGCACATCCCGGGCGAGTTTGGCGACGGGCTGAGTTGATTCAAGAAGTTTGGGATTATGAATATGTCGGTGACCAACGTGTGGTGGACGTGCATATCGGACAAATCCGCAAAAAGATTGAAATCGATACGAGTCAGCCTGCTTTGATTCAGACGGTGCGGGGCGTTGGTTATAAGTTTGAATCGCCTGCGGTGGTCAGTTAGAGCAGCATTTGAGTCTGAGTGCGCCGGGATGAAATTCGTCCCGGCTTTGTTGTATTTGGGCGCGATCGCGAGTTTCATGATCATTTTTGCCTGCAAGTCCGACTTCCGACTGCATCTTGTTTTAAGCTGGAACTAGCTTCTGTGTGAATTCCTATGGCAAGATCCGACTCTTCTCCGACCTTGAGAGAAATTGCAAACACATTTCGATTCGCGGGATGGTTTAGCTTTTGGTTTCAGTTAGTTTTAACTGTGATCTCTGGCGCAATTTTGTTATTTGCCGCCGTTTCAAATCGCAATCCTCAAGGAACGAATCCAACCACAGGGATTGGAGTTGTGCTGACCGTCTGTGGAATCTTGGTGCTGGGATTCAATATGTATTGGTCGTTAATGAAATATGTTCCGATTGGGCGGCAGCTGAGATCAGAGAATCCAGCAGCACGTCCGAAAAAGGCAGAGGCGATTCAGACGATTCGGATCGGACTGATGGCAAGTTTGGTGGGGACGTTGCTGGCGCTATTGGGGGCAGAAGCGATCGTCGGATTACTGTTTGGAAAAGCTGTGAATCAAGGATTTGCAGGGTTCGTGAACGTTGATCCAGCGAAGTTTATTCAACCGATCGATATTTTGGTGGTGCAAGCTAGTATTAACGTGATTTTGGCTCAGTTTGCTGCGATTTCGACATCGCTGTGGCTACTCAACAAAATGAGCAAGCAATAACTCAAGCAAGTACTAGCGAGCCATCCAATCAAAAATCTGATTCAACTGATCAATCGAGACAAATCCGTAGCGCCAAAGCACCATTGGCAACGTGCCTCGTTCTTGTTGGCAGTGACGCAGAGCAAGGTCGATCGAGTCGTCTGAAACTGCCAATTCGTCTTTTAGATAGTCAATGAGTTCAATCTCTGTGGATTCAGCAGGTGCTACCCAATCGATCTGTTGGAGTGCAACCTCTGAACTTTGTTGAATGGTGTCGGGGGGTAGAACCGCCATCGAAATCCTCGTCATATTGAAGTAGATGTTTTTTTTAGGCTGTCGGAGCGCAGGGACATCATCCTATCACTAAAAATTCGTCCTTGTGCTGCTTTAACTGTGACTTCAGGGGGAGAATCTGAAATTTAGAATTGCCGTACCAGATGTTATACGACTAAGTTGAGGAAATTATGTCGATCGAAAGTCTGAACTTGGTAAGGGTGCTCGTTAAATATGAGACACGCTACTAGTAGCAAAAATCAATCAAACTCATCTGTCACACTCTATCCAAAGTGCCCGGAGTTGCAAATTAGACTTCAAGCTAATGATCAAAATTTCAGCTTGGCTTAATTTTTGTTTAGAAGGAATTCTTTTTATTTCTTTGGAAGTTGCCGCTTTTTCTGTAGGTGCGTCAAAATGAGCCAGTCTAGGTTCAGGTCGTTAGGATTCCGTCCGAAGATATGCAACAGTCGAAAGTCGCCAAATTTTTCTTCTCCGCGATCGCAGGACTGATTTCTGTTCTCGCTATCAGTCTCCCAGTCCGGAGTGCTGAGCGGATTTTTCTGTCGTATGGCATTTTAGAGCGATCGGTTTCTGTTTCTGCCCTGGAAGCTTATGCGCGTCAGGGCGTGCTCGATAGCGACCTTTATGTGTATTCGCAATATGTCGATGCAACGCAATTGGCGATATTGCGCAAGGCGTTGCTTGCCAAGGCAGACCTTAGTCCGGTTGCGGTTTCGCAATTCTTGTATACGCAGCAAGGTGAGATTTTGTTACGCCGTCTGGGAGAAGTGATTCAGCCGGAATCTCGCGATACAGGATTTTTTGCGATTCGAGCGGCATTGATTTTGGCATCGGCTGAGCCAGAAGGGTTAACGTTGCTGAATGTCTTTCGGAAGTTTCCAACGCGGGGGATTCGGATTGATTTGCAGCGCAGCCTCCAGATTGTGGATGATTTTGGAGATTTGATTGGACGCACGAAGCAAGCGACTGATTTAATCGCTCAACTTGCAAATCAAGAGTCTACGCCGCTACCGGGAGATATCCCTGATTTAACGGCGCGTGGGGCATATGGATTTCGGCGAGACTCGTGGAGATTAATCGATCGATCGCGCGGATTTGTTCGAGCGTTGGGACGAGAGCGTGTCTTTCCGGTCGATGTCTATTTACCGATCGCGCGCCGTCAGGTTTTGCCAAAATCGATTCCAGTGATTGTAATTTCGCATGGACTGGGTTCCGATCGCGGAACGTTCCGATATTTGGCAGAACACCTCGCGTCTCATGGATTTGCGGTTGCCGTTCCAGAACATCCCGGCAGTAATGCTAAACAGCTACAAGCTTTAGTCGATGGCATCGCCAATGAGGTCACGAGTCCGAGTGAGTTTGTCGATCGACCGCTCGATATTAAGTATGTGCTAGATGAACTGGAGCGTAGAGCCAAGTCTGATCCTCAATACAGTCGCTTGAATGTCAAGCAAGTTGGACTGTTGGGGCAATCTTTTGGCGGCTATACGGTGATGGCATTAGCGGGTGCGCCGATTAATTTTGCACAGCTTCAGCAATCTTGCCGTCCAGAGGAGATCGATCGCACCCTGAATCTTTCTCTCTTGCTGCAATGCCGTGCGGCTGCTTTACCACCGATTAACTACAATTTGAGCGATCCACGGGTCAAAGCGATCGTTGCGATTAATCCGATCACCAGTAGTGTTTTCGGACAGGCATCCGTGAGTCAGATTAAAACCCCGATGCTGATGGTAGGAAGCAATGCAGATACGATCGCGCCTGCTTTGCCCGAACAGATTCAGCCATTTACGTGGTTACAAACGAATGACCGATATTTGGCGGTGATTGATCAAGGAACGCATTTCTCAACTTTGGGACAGGCAAATGATGAAGGGGTTCCGGTTCCGCCAGAAGTGATTGGAGCGAATCCCGCGATCGCGCGACGCTATATGAATGCGCTGAGTTTGGCATTTTTTCAGACTTACATTAACAATCAATCGAGCTTCCGACCCTATATTTCTGCAACCTATGCCCGTGCAATCTCCCAAGATCCGTTACGGTTAAGTCTGGTGCAATCGTTAACGCTCTCGCAGTTGGGTAGGTGATTTGCTTGTGGATGGGTTTTTGAATCTCAATAAGCCGTTTGGATTTACGTCACATGATTGTGTGGCAAAGGTGCGGAGGATTCTGGGGACGAAGAAAGTGGGACATGCGGGAACGCTTGATCCGGCAGCGACGGGCGTTTTACCGATCGCGATCGGTCGGGCGACTCGATTGCTGCAATATCTGCATCACGATAAGGCTTATCATGCGACGATTCGATTTGGGGTAACGACCACAACCGATGATTTAGAAGGCGAAATTCTGACGCAAGAAGCGGTTGCGAATCTGAGCTTAGAGAATGTGCAAGAGAAGCTCTCTTTGTTTCAAGGAGTGATTGAGCAGATTCCGCCAAATTACAGTGCGATTCAAATCGATGGCAAGCGATTGTATGACTTGGCTCGGGCAGGCAAAACGATCGAGGTTCCGGCTCGAACTGTAGAAATTTACAGCCTAAAGGTGCTGGATTGGAGAGCGGGCGAGTTTCCAGAGTTGGATCTGGAAATTGCTTGTGGAAGTGGGACTTATATTCGATCGATTGCTCGCGATTTAGGAGCGGAACTTGGCACAGGTGCGACTTTGGCGAAGTTGCTCAGAACCGAGAGTAATGGTTTTTTGCTCGCAGATAGTTTGAGGCTTGAAGACTTGCCTGCGCCTTTGATGAATTCTGAACATGCAGTTTTGCATTTGCCAGAGGTGGAGGTGGACGAAATCATTGCGCGGCGCTGGTGTCAGGGACAGAAAATTGCCTTGGGACTTGCGGCAGGAATTGTGCGGGTGAAGTGCGATCGCTTTTTAGGAATTGGGGAGGTTCGAGAAGATGGGGTTCTGGTTCCGAAGATGGTGTATGAACCGATTGCTTAGAATGAGAAAACATTGATTTGCTGCGTTCTTCTATGATTTCATCGACTCCGCCAAAGCCCGTTCCCACGCATCCCGGCGATCGTTTCACGATTACGATCGCGCCGCTTTCGATCGAAGAAGTCTATAGCCAAGCAGATGACGCAGCCAATGGCGCGATCGTGCTGATGAGCGGTATGGTTCGGAACAATACTGATGGATTTTCAGTGCTGCATCTGGAGTATCAAGCTTATGAACCGATGGCGATCGCGGTTTTCAAAGAAATTGCATCTGAGATTCGACAAACTTGGAAGGATGTCACTCATGTCGTGATTCATCACCGCGTTGGACGATTAGAGATTGGGGAAATCAGTGTATTAATTGCCGTTGGATGCCCGCATCGTACGGAAGCATTTGAGGCTTGTAAATACGCGATCGATACGCTGAAACATCGTGCCCCGATTTGGAAAAAAGAGTTTTACTACGGTGAAGATGGCGAGATTCGCTCTAGCTGGGTCAACTGTTGTTAGGTGATTAGGATCACCAGTGTTATAAAGATTTGACGAATTGAAGCGGGAACTCTGGGAAGGTCGTTCCTGCCTTAATTCGTCACTATGTCTTTCGACAAGCCTGCTTGGAGTGCGATCGCCAATCCCAGTGATCTGATTGCTACGAACTCCAATGAATTGTCTTGGTTCTCGATCGCTGAAAATCGCGCGGTCAATCGGGCTTCTTATATTCTCGATCGCAATACGCAAGTCATTGATATCTATGACTACGATCGCGATGGCAAGACTGATTTACTCTGGCGCGATCGTCAAAGCTACTCCTTCCTAACGAATGGACAACGAGTCGATCTTTACACCGTTAGTGACTTGAACTGGCAGATTGAGCGAGTCGGAGACTTTGATGGCGACCGCGATCGCGATATTCTTTGGCGTAATCAGCGTTCTGGAGAAGTAGCATTCTGGCGCTTGAATGCCATGTCTCTCGAATCGAGCCAAATTACGACGACCATCAGTGACTTAGCATGGCAGATTACAGATGTTCAGGACTATGACAATGATGGCGATTTAGATCTGTTTTGGCGCAACGATCGAACTCATGAAAACGCGTTCTGGCAGATGAATGGCACAACCTTAGAACGCAGTCTCTACATCGACTCTGTTGCAGGTTGGACCTTGGAAGGCAGCGGTGACTTTAATGGAGATCGACAATTCGATCTGCTTTGGCGCAATGGGCAATCGGGACAAGTTCAGATCTGGCAAATCAAGGGCATGAGCGTCAGCAAAAAGTCTAACTTGTCGATCGCGCCTGATTTTTCTTGGGATATCAAAGGCTTAAGTGACTACAACCAAGATGGAACAACGGATATTTTATGGCAGCAATCAACGACAGGTGCAGCCGGCTACTGGGGCATCAATCAGCTTCAATTCCAGACGGTCACACTTCTAGACTTCGGAAATTTCCGCATTCAATCCTTGGAGCAAAGTTATGCTCCAAGCCCAAGCTATAGTGCAAGTTTTGGTTATGGGCTTGTGAATGCCGCGATCGCAGTTGCTACTGCTGTGAAACAAGCTCCTATGACTTCAGTTCCAGCAACGTCTTGGAGCATAGATATGCTGAATATTCCAGAAGTCTGGGCGCGTGGCTATACCGGGCAGGGAATTACGATCGCTGTGATTGATTCTGGTATTGATATCACTCATTCTGATCTCAAGTCTAATATCTGGACGAATCCAGGTGAAATTCCTAACAATGGCATTGATGACGATCGCAATGGCTTTATTGATGACGTAAATGGCTGGAACTTTAGCTTAAACAACAACGATATTTCACCTTCGAGTGCTCATGGAACTGCGGTAAGTGGAGTGATTGCTGCGGCTCAAAACAATGTTGGTATCACAGGAGTTGCTGACAGTGCTAAGTTAATGCCACTGCGGGTGACGAATGCTCAAGATAACTGGAATGGGAACTTAGCAAGAGCGATTCGCTATGCCGTGGATAATGGGGCACGTGTGATTAATATGTCGCTGTGGTGGACAGATTCCGCAGAACTCAGAGAGGCAATTGCCTATGCTGCTAGCCGCAATGTGATAACTGTGACTGCGGCATTAAATGAAGGAGCAGCCCAGCCGAGTAATCCAGCGAGCTATGCAACACAGTTTGGGATTGCTGTGGGAGCTGTGAATCGAGATCGACAACTCACTGCCTTTTCAAATCGATCGGGGTCGAATTCAAAGATGAATTATGTGCTTGCACCTGGACAAGACATTGAAACAACAGTGCCAGGAAATAGCTATCAATCGGGCTGGTGGGGCACATCTCTGGCAGCACCTTATGTGTCGGGTGTAGTTGCATTGATGTTAAGCGCAAACCCAACTTTAACGCATGATCAGGTGCGTCAGATTTTGATGGAATCAGGAAATGCGATCGGGTAAAAGTAAGATGGATGTCAAATTGATTGACTCAAGCGATCGAGGTTGACGCAGGCGGTTTAGGGCAGCGAGAATTTGTCTGCGATTTCACAAACTGTAACTTGCAACTGTCTTCTGCGATCTAGAATGAGATCAAGTCGCGTTTGGCAAAGTTTAGTTATCGAAACCGTCTACGGAAACCTCCAAGGTCTAAAGAGCAGTCAACTCAAGCAGCTTCAACGGCTGTATCATCAGCGCTTACCGGGCGATCGCATCACTACAGCCGAGTTTGCTCAACGGATCGCAGCCATTAGTTCTGAAATCAATCAGCCCGTTTGTACGTATGTGAATCGTCGCGGTCAAGTGATTCGGGTTGGGGTTGGAACTTTACGCCAAACTCAGATTCCAATGCTGGAACTGCCGCGTTATGGTGCAGAGCGACTCTGTGGCATTCGTTGTATTGCGACTCAACTCAAGTCAGATCCACCGGGAGACGCAATGCTGACGGTGATGGCATTGCAACGACTAGATACGTATGTAGCATTAACGCTGACGGGAGGCGGATTTGAGCGGCGAGGTGGTGGTGCAACCGGATATGTGAAGGCGGCTTACTTAGCGCATTTAGTGCCGCATCCAGAGGTGAGTTGGACAGTCTCGCCGCCGCTAGGGTTAGACGTGGTTTCAGAGCAAGATTTTCTGGCGTTGGTTGAAGGGCTAGAAGAAGAATTTCGCCGTGAGTATATTGCTCAGCAAGTCGATCGCGATCATGATCAGGTCTTAATTGTCGGATTACAAACGGATAATAAGTCAGCGCAACGGTTTCAGACCGAGTTAGAGGAACTGGCAAGACTGGTCGAAACCGCAGGCGGCGAAGTCCTGCAAACGGTGAAGCAGAAACGCCCGCGTCCGCATCCTCAAACCGTAGTCGGAGAAGGAAAAGTCCAAGAAATTACTTTGGCAGCGCAAACGGTCGGGGCAAGTTTGATTGTGTTCGATCGCGATCTTTCCCCGGCTCAGGTTCGTAATTTAGAGATGCAGATTGGCATCCGAATTGTCGATCGTACCGAAGTCATTTTGGACATTTTCGCGCAACGAGCACAGTCTGGAGCCGGAAAACTTCAAGTGGAACTGGCTCAGCTTGAATATATGCTGCCGCGATTGTCAGGACGCGGACAAGCGATGTCTCGATTAGGAGGCGGGATCGGTACAAGAGGACCTGGAGAAACGAAGCTAGAAACCGAACGTCGCGCAATTCAGCGGCGAATTTCGCGACTTCAGCAAGAGGTGAATCAGCTTCAAGCGCATCGAGCGCGCTTGAGACAGCGCCGACAGCACGAAGAAATTCCCTCGATCGCAGTGGTCGGCTATACCAATGCAGGAAAATCGACATTGCTCAATGCTTTAACGAATGCTGAAGTCTATACAGCTGATCAGCTTTTTGCAACACTAGACCCAACAACTCGGCGATTAAATTTCACCGATTCGGAAACACATGAAGCAACGCAACTGTTGTTAACGGATACCGTTGGATTTATTCATGAATTGCCGCCTTCTTTGATGGATGCGTTTCGTGCCACATTAGAAGAAGTGACAGAGGCGGACGCTTTGCTGCATGTGGTGGATCTATCTCATCCGGCTTGGCAAAGTCAGATTCGATCGGTGATGCACATTCTAGGTGAGATGCCTATTACACCGGGGCCTGCACTTTTAGCGTTTAATAAAATCGATCAAGTCGATGCAGAACAGTTGGCGATCGCTCGCGAAGAGTTTCCTCAAGCCGCATTTATCTCAGCCCATGAGCGACTAGGGCTGGAAACACTCAGACAGCGATTATGTCAGTTGGTTCGATATGCGATGTCAAGCTAATGTTGTAAGGTATGCAAAGCGCAAAAGTAAAACTTGTCAAGCTAGTAGACTCTGCTAAGCTACCCCGATACGAACATGAAGATGATTCAGGTTTGGATCTGTTTGCGCTCGCAGAACAAGACATTCCCCCTGGAAAGACGGCGCTGATTGGAACAGGAATCGCGATCGAGCTACCGCTCGGAACTGAAGCCCAAATTCGTCCGAGAAGCGGGCTAGCACTGAAGCATTCGATTACGGTTCTCAATACTCCAGGAACAGTTGATGCAGGCTATCGAGGTGAAATTGGAGTGATTTTGATCAATCATGGGCAAGAATCCTTTAAAGTGCTGAAGCACATGAAAATTGCCCAAATGGTCATTGTGCCTGTGATTCGTGCAGAGCTTGAAGAAGTCGATCTCTTATCCGACACTGTTCGCGGAGCAGGTGGATTTGGTTCGACCGGAATGTAAGTAGATTGCACTTTGACTCAGAAGCAGTTGCCTGTAAAAGCAGGTTGGCATGAATGGGACTGCATCCCGAAAAGTGAGTCTCGATTGTGCTTGAGTATAGTGCTCAAGTAGATTGAATCTTGTTCTGCGGTCGATGATTGGTAGATGCACCTGCACAGTACTACTGAAAATGCTGCATCCAAGTTTGAATCCATCGCTGAGCTTCGGCTGTATTTTCTAAAGGAAAAGTTTGCAGAAAATCCTTATCTTCGATCGGCATGTAAGGTCCTTCTTTTAACTCAAACATGACGGTATCTGGCTCAAGCGCGATCAAAGTGTGAAACATGCCTTCTCCAAGTTCTACTCCTCTAGTCGTTCCAGTTGCGCTAATTTTCTCGGTATGAATGACTTCTCCGGATTCATCTAAAATCAGAATACCGATCGCGCCTTGCAACACTAGAAAGAATTCAAAGCCACTCTTACCTTCGGGGCGCACATGACGGTGCGGACGAACATAAGTCCCAGGCTGCAAGACATTGAGAAAGCGCTGAACAATGTCGCTATGCTCATGAAAATTGTAGTTCTTGCGATGGCGAGGACTCGTGCGGGCTTGCTCAGCGATCGCATCCATCAAGGGTTGAGTCAGGCATTTAATGGGTAGGGTCATGATCGAAACCTATAAATCGCAATTCCAAATCAGTTGGGGAGTGGGGAGTAGTTCTCTTGATTAGCTTGATTAGCTCCCTACTCCCTACTCTTCTTAGCCTCTACACCTCAAACCGGATTGCTATAGAACAATCAAAATGACACCCGATCGTTGCTCCACAGATGGTAAACGTGAAGCTTAGCTAAACTGCTGTGCATAGAATCGTGCATATCGTCCGCCTTCTGCGAGCAATTCTGTATGAGTTCCAGACTCTACAACTCGTCCTTTCTCCATGACCAGAATGCGATCGACGCGTCTCACCGTCGCTAAACGATGCGCGATGATAAACACAGTTCGACCTTGCATAATGCGTTCTAAAGCTTCTTGAACCAAAGCTTCGGATTCTGAATCCAACGCTGAAGTTGCTTCGTCGAGAATCAAGATCCGAGGATTGAGCAGCACCGCCCGCGCGATCGCTAACCGCTGCCGCTGTCCTCCCGATAGATTCACCCCGCGCTCACCGACCCAAGTTTCATAGCCATCGGGGAATTGACTAATAAACTGATGAGCATTGGCAATCTTGGCAGCTTCTCGAACTGCATTCATATCAAAATCGAGTTGTCCAAAGGCGATATTTTGCGCGATCGTTCCCGTAAACAAAATCGTTTCCTGCGGCACAATCCCGATTTGATGCCGCAAACTTTTCAGCGAGACATCGCGAATGTTCGTGCCATCAATCCAGATTTCTCCTGCTTGAGGATCATAAAATCGTGGAATTAAATTCACGAGCGTCGTTTTACCCGCACCCGATGCCCCCACTAAAGCCACCATTTCGCCCGGATAGACTCGCAGACTCAAATCTTGCAGAACAGGACGATCCGGACGATAGGCAAAAGAGACATTCTCAAATTCAATTCTCCCGGTCACAGAAGGCAGAACTTTGGCATCGGGTTGTTCCACGATCGACGGGTTAATCTGCAACAGTTCAAACACACGATCGACCGAAGCCTCTCCCTGCTTAAACTCGTTGTAGTTCAATGTCACTGTGCTAATCGGCTCAAACAACATCGCGACCGCGACCACGAACGCAATGAATTCACTGCCCGTCAAATTCCCTTGAGAGATTTGCCAACTGCCCACTAACAAGAGCGCGAGAATACCCAGTGCATCTAAAAATCCTTGAACTGGGTATTGAATCGCTCTCAAGCGTTCTGTCGCGTATCTGGCTTGACGATTGCGTTCTGAACCTCGGCGGAATTGTTCGATCGCATAATCCTCCGCTGCAAAGGCGCGCACTAATCTCACGCCACTCAACATCTCTGTCAGCAACGCCGACAAGTCTGAAATCCGGCTCTGGCTCCGATACGACAACTTCCGCATCTTCTCGCCAAACCAAGCCGTTAATCCAGCCAGCAACGGAGCCACGATCAGCGTTGAAAGCGTCAACTGCCAATTGAAATACAGCATCGTAATCAGCGTCACGACGAGCTTCATCGCATTCGGCACAAACTGGCTAAAGAGCTTTTGAATCACCTCACCAATGCGATCGACATCTTCTGTCAATCGATAGGTCAGATCTCCAGTCTGCACCGTTTCAAAATAAGCGAGACTCAAGCGTTGAATATGAGAAAACGTGCGATTTCTCAACTCCATTGCAATACTCAACGAAGCTTTGGCAATCAGCGTTTCTTGACCGTATTGTGCAAGTTTTTGGCTTCCCCAAATCAAAATCACATAGCCAGCGGTTTCCGCAATTGCAGCAATTCGCCCCTCGCTGATAAACCGAGACATTTTTTCTGACAAAAATGCCATGGCGGGCCAAGTCACAGCAAAAATGACCGCACACATCAAGGCATAAACGATCGTGCGCCATTGGGGGCGAAGATAAGCGAGAAGCTGCCAGTAGTTAGAACGTTTTTTCAAGATCGATTTGACTTGTGTTCCTGGTAGATGTGAATGTGAGAGAGCAAAAGTGAACTTGCAATCATAACGATTAATAATTAGAAGGATCGGCACCAGCGATTGATCTACATCCGGAGTGACTTTTCCGAGCGAGTATCCTATCACCGTCCGTCTAAATGTCCAATCCCCTTATCAGATTAAACGAAATAAAGGGACAATCGCGCATTGCTCCTATCCTCGCAACGATTGAAGTCAAGGTTCGCACAATAAGTCGAAATCGCGTTGGCACGATCGCTTGATGCCTGGGCTTGTGATCTAAACGGCTGTGCTGAGACAATCTGCTCAAAAGCTAGGAGCCTTATTTCTGGAAGAGTTTACGCCTGAATCTGTTCCCCGTCTCATCTCAAAATTGCGGCACAATTCTAGAGATACCCATGCCTTATTGGGAAGCCTTTCGATGTCGAATTAACCAAACCACAAAGGCGATGACTAAAATGCCGAGAACAATCTTAGAAACAGGCGCAAGATATTCATCCACCAATTCATACTGGTCGCCCAAAACATACCCAACATACGTTAAAGCGGCAGTCCAAATCGTTGTCCCGATCGTGGAATACACCAAAAACGGCATGAGTCGCATTCCACTTAACCCCGCAGGGAGCGAGATCAACGTGCGAATGCCGGGAACGAGTCGCCCAAATAAAACGGCTTTGGTTCCATGTTTGTAAAACCAACGATTGACTTTATCAATGTCTTGACCGGTTACGCCGATCCATTTGCCATAGCGATCTGCCAGTTCTCGAATTCGCTTCTCGCCGATCAAAAGTCCACCATAGTACCAGAGCAGCGTTCCTAAGATTGTCCCCACCACACCAGCCAGCACGGCATACTGAAAGTTCATATCTCCTTTCGAGACAGTGAATCCAGCTAGCGGCATGATCAGCTCGGACGGAATCGGTGGGAATAGATTTTCCATGAACATGAGAAATCCGATTCCGATGTATCCCAGCGACTGCATTGTACTGGTAATCCATACAGCTAAAGCTGAACTCATTTAAGGTGACTCCTCTGTCTCGTAGGTTTCCGTGCACGGACGATCGCACAGGTTCATGATATGAACTTTTATGAAACTTTTACGAACAAGTTCGAGCCAATCCGCACAGGTTAGATAGAACTTCTCCAGTCCTTTAAATTCAAAAAACCGACGCCAAACTCAGCCAACGCGTAATATTTTCAGGCAGTTCAGTATTCAACCGCATGGGTAACTCTGGCTTCGATAGCGATCGCGCATAATCCGGAGTTAAGAACGGCTGATAGGTTTTGGCGGCAGGAGTTGCTTGTTGCACAAATGCCAAAGTGACCCCTTGCAACAATCGCCGCAATGGTTCAACTTCCTTGCCCCTGCGCTCTTTGACTAACGTTCCTTGCGCCACGGCTCCACTGAAATTGCCGGGATCGCTCACACTGAGATGGGTTGTCCCAATCGCCGTTAATAAATACTTCGGAGTCGGTAATTGCAAAAAGGGTTGAAGCTGCTGCGTAAATGCTGGAGCTAACCGATCATCGGTACTGGTCAAGATCATCGTTGGCGTAGCTACAGATTTTAGACCTTCCTTACCAAAAATTTGCCCGATCGCCGGGTTGAGCGCGATCGCTTGCACAATTCTTGGATCTCGAACACTGATTCGGTTTTGGGGAAGTTCAGCCGCTGCACACTGCAGCCAATCCGCTGGAACCCGCTCTAATAGACCACTTTCTCGACAGAAATCGCGTAATTCATCAATCCGCAACTCAGCCCCAGCCAGCGCCAACGCTTCATATCCCCCCAACGAATGCCCAATCATTGAAACTTTTTGAGTATTGAGTTTCCCTTGTAGTTCGCCCGGTTGTTGATTCAATTCCGCAAAGCGATCGAGCAAAAAACTCACGTCTTTGGGGCGATCAATAAACTCAGTTCTAGGCACTAAGCGATCAGGATTCAAAGCGGGCAGTGCTCCACCACGCGTGACAAACGGATGCTCGATCGCGGCGACTGTAAATCCATGCGATGCCAAATGTCGAGCCAGATATGTTAAAAACTTCCGATTTGCCTCAAACCCTGGCGCAATCACAATCAAAGGCGCTTGAGGATTGGTCGAACTCCAATACAAATCCACAGGCAATTGGCGATTCCGTTGATCATCGAAGAATGAAAAAAACTGTTCTCGAACCGGCTGATTTCCGGGCGCAGATGGATCAAGTTCAGCGCGAAATCCTGGATTGCCCGCTGGCAAACTATTCGTTAATAGCGATTGAATCCCTTGAGTTTTCCAGTAGGAAAAATTCAACTGAGACGCGATGCCTAGCGCTTGGGTGACATCGATCGTCACCGTATCTTGTGGAATCGCTTTGATCACCCCAATTGCATCGAGTTGATTTGCCTGCCGAGCTGCTAACCAAAACCCCGCTTGCAGCGTTTCTAAACTTAATTCTGGAGCAGCTTGTCGGATCGAATTTAAAACCTGCTGCCCCGATGGAGACTTTAACAAGTCTTCAACAATCCGCGTGCCCAAGTTGGGATCAAGCTCTAATCGACTCGTTAAAGCTTTGCGAAATTCAGGAGTCAGAATTGCAGTATAGAGCTGAAGCGATGTAGAGACTTTTCCACTTTGAGCAAACTGTTCTAAATCCGCAACCTCAATCGATTGCTCAAACGGTCCAAATCGCAAATTTAAACGTTCAGCAGCGAAACTAGGAGCAACAGCTGACAGGGCTAGGGCTGCACCCCACATAAAACTATGACCGAGTGTTTTCAGGGAGACGAATCGCTTCACGGTAAGACTTCCTATACCAGCTTGTGTGCGCTATGTTCGACTTTAACCCCGACTTAAATCCTCTGCCAAAGTTCCTAATTATTTACGCTTCACGAGTCACTACTCTGAAGCCGAGCGCACATCCCGCTCTGTGCGCACCCAAGTTTTCTGCGGGCGCACTAAAAACTTCAGATACACCGGAATCTTCCACAATATGTACATTGGAACTGTGATCAGGTCGCGCAGCGATAAATCGTCGCGCCCAAACTTCGCCCAAGCTCCAAAAACTGTCCCTGCAAGACAAGCTCCAGCCGCGATCGCAATCATTCCAGGGAACCAATGCCCACTTATCCAACCCCAAAACAGCGTAATGGCACTGATTGCCAACCAGCTCATGACATACAGCGATAAGGGCGGAACACTCAGCTCTAGAGCAACTCCTAGCGCATCCAAATTTCTTCGCTGAATTGCACTCTTGATTAAGACTGGAACAAAGGTGGTGATCGCTTGCAAATGTCCATGCTCCCATCGGGTGCGTTGACTTTCACCCGCACGGCTATTCTGCGGCAGCACCCCCGTTACTCGTGCCTCTGGACAATAAAGGGGGGCAAATCCAGCGATCGTTAAATCCACACTAATCTTCATATCTTCAACGATATGACCGCTCGCTAAACTCACGGCTTGAATCGCTGCCCAAGGAAACGCCATCCCTGTCCCCGTTAATAAACACGGCAGCCCAAAATGAGTTAATCCGAGCGGTCGCACCAGATTTTTGAGCGTGAAAGCAAATGCGGCAACAGAGTGTTTAGCCGTCGCCTGAGGCGGTTTCTGGAGTAAATAGGTCGCCTGAACCGGTCTGCCCGTTGCCATCACTGTATCGACTAATTGTTCGATCGTGCCTGGCTGCACCTGACAGTCTGCATCCACTACAATCACGACATCAGGTGGATCTGCAGCTAGATGCGTTGTGCCATAGTCCAAAGCATATCCTTTGCCACGCCGGAGTGTGTCATGGCGCTCTAGTACAGTCACACCCATCGATCGAGCAATTTCGGCAGTTCGATCCGTGCAGTTATCTGCAATGACAATCAGCTGATCTTGAGGTCGCTTTTGTGCTGTTAAGGTCTGCAGCGTCTCTGCAATTTCAATTTCTTCGTTGTGAGCAGGGACTAAGATCGCCACCCGCGCAGATGAAGACGACGGATAAGCTGGCTCGATTCGCCGTGCGAACACAGCAGCCAGAGTTTCTAACAATGTCCAGCAGCTCAGCCCCAAGAAAAGAGCTGCAACTCCCAAAAAACAGGCACTCAGCATAAATACAAAATCAAGAAGATCGGTGTGGTTACGGTCAGATGATTTGCCGCAACCTTTTCACATCTACAGAGAATCTGAGACTATTTTGTCAGTAACGAACGGACTGAACGAGCACCTTCTCCCCGTTCCGAAACCTGCTCACGCGGGCTGGTGTAGTAGAAGTAGCTGTCCGGCTCATAACGCACGTTGACTCCATTCGCAACCAGGCCTAGAATATTTGGCTCAGAGCGATCGAGTAAAGATTTAGCAGCAGAGATGCTGCCAGCATCAGCTACGCCCGGACGAACTGTGATCAAGACGCCATCCGCCATTTTGCCTAGGACAGCCGCATCTGCAGTTCCCGCTAGGGGTGGCGTATCAAACAGGACGTAATCATAATCCTTAGCAATCGTTTCTAACAAGGTCGTCATTGCTTCAGAATCCAAAATTGCCAGGGGATTCGGTGGCATGACACCCGCAGTCAGAATCGAAAGATTGTTCGTAATCGGCTTGACTGCTTGGCGCAGTTCGCTCTGATCGACAACCACGTTACTCAACCCAACCGAGTTGACAATGCCCCACAAGTGATGCTGCGAGGGATTTCGCATATCGGCATCGACGAGCAAGACTTTGCGACCCGACTGTGCCATCGTAGCGGCTAAGTTCGCTGCTACTTCAGACTTACCTTCACGGGGTACCGCACTGCTGATTACGATCGTCTTCACTTTCTTGTCGAGACTCATAAACTTCAGATTGGCTTGCAGCATCTGATACGCTTCATGAATCATCGATCGCGGTGAAGTCATTGCAATCACCCGTGGCGAAATGTCATCGGCACTCGGCGAAACGATCGTTGGCGTATCACTGGTTTCAAACTTCGGAACTAACCCCAACATTGTGTAGCCGTATTGCGCTTCGGCTTCTTTGACCGTCTTCAGCGACTTGTCCATCATGTCTCTAAAGAATGCTGCCGCAACTCCCAAGAGCAAGCCGATCATTGTGCCTGCGGCTAAGAGAATCAACCGCATCCGTCCGGTTGGCTGTGTCGGAACAAGCGCGTTTTGTAGCACACGGGCGTTGCCAACTTGCTGATTTCTTGCAACTTGAATTTCTTGCAAGCGGCTTGTGAGATTCTCATAAGCCTTCTGTGCTAAGTCTTGCTTACGCTCTAATTCGCTTTGCTGTTTCACTAATGTTGGGGTTGCTGCCATGCGACTGCGGAAGCTTGACTGCAATCCAGCAAGCGTTCCTACACGGCCCTCTAACCCTAATTTTTGCGACTGCAGAGTGGCTAGGCTCTCTGCTAATTTCCGCTTGATATCGCCGACTTGTAGCGCACCAGGAGCAACTTGCACACTTGCTCCGACTGCTTCGCTCACCCGAGATTGCAATAGTGCATTCAAGTCTTGCTCTTGTTGCTGCAAGGTCTGAATTTGCGGAGTGGTGCTCTTGAAGCGAGCTTGCTCAGTGACCAAACGAGTTTGGACTTGTTGCAATTGGCTCAAGGCTTCTTGAACTCCAGGCGACTGGCTGAGTGAAGCGAGATCGATTGCTTGCCCTGTCTCTAACCCTAACTGATCGCGCACGACTTGCTCTTGACGGGCGACGTCTGCTAACTGCGATCGCGCTTGGTTGAGCTGATCTTGTAGGAGCGAGAGCGAATTAATATTTGCAGCGGATTCGCGTTCTAAATCTACAATCTGATTTTGAGTTCTAAATAGGCGTAACTCTTCAGAGGCTTTTTGCAACTCTGCTTCCGCTCGCGGCAGTTGGCTTTCAATAAAGCGACCTGCTTTATTTGCTTCTTCTTGGTTCGTCTTCAGATTATTGTCGATGTAAGCCTTCATGATCTGGTTGACCACGTTTGCTGCCATCTCTGCGTCATTATCGCTGTACTTCAAGTTGAGAATGTCCGTTGTCGGCACTGCCTCAACCTTGAGCTGCTTGCTGAGTTCCTCAGGATCCATCGGACGACCCTTGGAGTTTTTCAACTGCAGAGTATCGATCACACGCTGCAAGATCGGATACGACGTAACGACAACCGCTTGCGTGTCAAGCGGGTTACCCTCGCGCTTGAGCGATTCCAGTGTCCCGACTTTTTCACCGACTCCGGTTAAAGAGGTCGTGCGGTTTGACTGAACTAAGAGTCGCCCGTTTGCTTCAAAGCTAGGACGTTGCATCGAAGTAGCTAGCCCAACCAGCCCAACGGTTGCTGCAAGAACAGTAGCAGCAGTTAACCAACGGCGTTTCAGGATAAGCCAATAGTTTTGAAGATCGAAGTCTTCAGAATATTGCTTGGTCTCCATTTTCATGCTTGTCATAAAGGGGAATTGAGGAATGAGGGACTCATAACCTGGGGAACATAGGAAGCCGAAAACTGATGGCGCTGAGAATGATTTGAGAAGCAAACAGGATTCGGTTGAGATGCAAGCCTGAAAATATTCGGCTTTGAGTTCAGTCAACCGATACGACTTTGAGCGCAGCTTTTTAAGTACAGTTTCGCTAGATGGTATCGCGTTCGGATCACCTTGTCAGCCTTTCTCCCATAACTATGCCATAACTTAGCCTTCAAAAAGGTGAGATTAAGGATTTGATATAGAAAATATGCTGAAATGCATCCGTAGTCTCCCTAGATTGTTTTCATTAATGATCGTGATTTTTTATGCGATGCAGTGGTCGGTTCGGATGCCCAGGGGTTTTGATAATTGCGAAAGCGCTGCTGAAGAATCAGCCAGAAGAACGGCAGGTCGTGAACGAGATACCGTTTCCAAAGTCGCTTCGGTTCACACAGAATCCGGAACAACCATTCCAGTCCTACATCACTCATCCAGCGAGGAGAACGCTGGATTGTGCCAGCTTCAAAATCGATCGTCGCCCCAATCGCGAGAAAGGTTTTGACATTCGGAAGCTGATCTTTATAGTTTGTGAGCCAGAGTTCCTGTTTCGGTGCGCCAACCCCGATCGCTAACACGGTTGCGCCAGAACGATTGATCAGGTCAATGATGGCTTGGCACTCTGCTTCGTTTCGCTCGAAACCGAAAGAAGGAGAATGAGCCGCAACAACCATGTTGCGACCAACCTTGTCGTTAATTCGAGTTCGGGCAACCTCTGCAATGCCAGGAGCAGCCCCAAGAAGGAAAATTTTGACGCTGGGGTCGTTTTGATAGTACGTGTAGAAAGCTGGAAACAGATCAGAGCCAGAGATTTTTTCTTGCACCGGGGTTCCTAAAAAATAGGAGGCATATACTAACACACGACTATCACAGACTTTGAAATCCGCCCCTTGATAGGCACGGTAGAATTCATAGTCATGCTGTAACTTCATGAGATGATCCACATTGGGTGTAAAGACTGTCCCGCCAAGCCGCAGCTTTTCGAGTAGCTCAATCATCGTGAGGTTGTGGATTCCAATGTTAAGAAGGTGAACCTGTCTCATTACTTTGCCCGAAAGATCTCTACTACGGCTTGCCCAATGGAGAGCTAGAGCCTGTGCACCGAAATATCTGTCCCAGTTGGGAGACATATTTCGGTGATCTGCTGATTTGCACCCGTATCAAGTTGAAAAAACAACACACAAGAAGCCCAGCTGATTCAGAAGTTATTTTGAGCAGTTGCCCTATCGAACTCCGAGGCGGCTCTGTATGTAATCTAAGTGGCTTTCTGAAGGTGCGTCTACTCGCTTTACTGAATCTTCACGCGACTATTAAGGGATTATTCGGTTAGGGAACCGTGGAACTACGGAACATGTTTCTAATGAATCTGTGAAGTTGTTAATCATCTGTTACACAAAGACAACACACGAAGCGCTCTAAAAGTTTTGCTGCGCCTGATCGTATTGAGCTAAGCGGTTTAGAGAGAAGCTATCTTCTAATTTGGAACAACATACTTCAATCAATTGAACGATTAACAACAAATTCATTAGCAGAATTTTTCTATGAATTTGATACAAAATAGGCTCAAGATTTAGCGATTTCACCAATAGAGATTTTGATAATTTCTCATCATATTACTGGATAAAATCTGACATAAATCCATGAAACTATCTGTCTATTTATTAACAGGCCTGCTTTTGAAATATCACAAGGCTTAGATTCTAAACACCTGATTTACTAATTTAGACGTATATAGACTTCTAGTCCAACGAAGATGATATGCATTTACGCCATCACTACATGAACTATTTTATCGTTCTAATGATTTGAGACTAGGTTTTTTAGGGCGTTACCAATTTACAAAAGAATGGATTTACGTTGTTCTAAACTAGAAGTCTTTCAGCGTGGGCGCAAGTTGCGCTGTTATAAAACAAACAGAATTATATTGAAATATATCTAAGATCGTCAATTTTCAGCTTAAATAAAACCTGAATCTTATCAACGCTATTTTTTAGGAATGTATCATTTATTCTCAAGGAATAGTCTAGCTTGCAATACCAGAATATCTTGCAAGTAGAATTGGTGCATTATGATAATTTAGCCATGCTTTAGGGCTAATTTTATCAATGTCAGAACTGGGCATTTGAACCATTTTACGAGCGCTCTATTGTAGATTACGTGAATGCACTGAACAATGTCTTTTTCGCTCTAAAAGTCCAGATTTTCTTCATTGATGCTTTACGAAGGCTTGCCGCACTCTAGGCTATGGTCTGGCATACCCAACTACATGAGCGACTCAATTCGATTGAGAACTTTCTACCTCCTTGGATATAGGCAGAGTTTTTTCAACGAGAGTATGGAGCCATAGCAATGCTTTTTCGGCTGAATCGCTTGGGGAGTGCTCGATCTAGAATCACACGATCGAGCTTCCTTTCAACAGTTCAGGTTGCAGTAGTGAATTCTAGGCTTGGCAGTATGATGGGCTACTTAGACGTTGCTACTTCCCGTGGAAATTTGTAGATCTGACCGAGATCGATAAGAACCAGCAGACTATATGACTTCAGAGAGAAGACGCGATCGCTTCGCAAAACAAAGCCCCCTAACAGGCGCGGCTGAATCACCTGTTAGGGGGTTATATTGCTATATATTAATATGCTTATGTAGGGTTATTTAGTAATGGGAGCAGCAGGAGCAGCCATTGCTGCTTCTAGGTTCAACACATCATCAGATGTCCCTACGGGAACAGCTTTTGGCTTAAGAATTTTGGCAGGAATCCCAATGGCAGTTTCTCCAGCTCCAATATCTTTGAGAACTACTGCATTGGCTCCAATACAAGCATCATCTCCAATCACAACCTTTCCTAAAATCTTCGCCCCTGCTCCGACATTTACCCGATTTCCCAGCTTCGGGGCTTCGTAGGCGCGATCCAGATAACGATTGCCTAAGGTACAGCCTTGGCGAATAATGCAGTCATCTCCAATTTCACAATTTCCATGAATGACGATCGCACTTTGATGCTCGATCACCACTCTTCGCCCTAGCTTGGCACTATAAGGTAACTCAATGCCGTAATGGTTGCGAACTTTGCGAAAGAGCATACGGTAGAGCACACTCAGCGGAGCACGCAAGGCAAGAGGCTGAATTTGCATTCTCCAAACCCCGAAACGGTAAACGGCAACGGCTCGAAATCCGGGTTTTGTCCAGTCACGCCCATGGGCATTCCAGTCTTCGACAATCTGTTGCCACAAGGTTAGGGAGTCGGGTGCATTGCTCATGGATTGGGGCTCTTGTCTACGGGTAGGGTGAGTCATTGAGAAGAAACGATCGAGAGGAAACTATTGAGAAGATTGCACAAGTGGAACAATCAGATCACGGGTTTCAGTCAAACCCCTTTCTACAGCAGGCTTTGCAGTCATCTCTTTAAAGAGATTGGCAAGCTTCTGCGCCTCGATCGCCACATCGTGCTGCTCCAGCACTCGTGCTGCTCCAGTTTGCCCCATTTGAGCTAGGACTTCGGCAGGAAGTTCGATCGCAGTTTTAATTGCAGTGGTGAGTTCTGCGATAGAGCCTGCAGGAACTAGCCAACCGCAATCATTCGGGATGACCAATTCAGGAATGCCTGCGATATAGGTACTAATCACAGGTCTGTGTAAGGCGAGTGCTTCCATTAAGGCAACAGGTAGCCCTTCTGCAAAACTCGGAAGAACTAAAGCACGCGAAGCGAGAATGTGTTCGCGCACTGTTCCGCCACTTGCCCAGCCTGTAATTTCGACGTGATCTTGAAGGTTTCCTTCAGCGATCAAAGCTTCAATTTGAGGACGTAAGGGACCATCTCCTACAAGCACTAGCTTAATTGCAATGCCTGCAGCCACGATTGGCTTAATCGCTTCAACTAAAAGCAGTTGCCCTTTCGCTTCACAGAGTCGTCCGACACAGACGATTCTGGGTTCTGAAGGAATAGGAGTGGCGTCTGTGAAGAAAGAACGATCGACTCCACAATGCACAACTTTAATCTTGTCCCATTGCGATTGATCGCACCAGCGATAAAGCTGGCTTCTGCTAAATGAACTCACCGTTGCGACGAAAGAGGAACGCTGAACCTTTTCGACGATCGATAAAGACTGAATCATGTCGAATTCTTCAGGTCCGTGGATTGTGAAGCTGTAGGTTGGACCACCTAGGGCAGTGCACAGCATCGCAACGGTCGTTGAATTCGTGCCGAAATGGGCATGGATATGCTGAATACCGTCTGCTTGAAACCAGTCGTTTAGAACACAAGCTTCAGCCAAATAAATCAAATGGCGTAAGACTCCGCGATCGGAGCGTCGCCCGAATTTTACAGCGAGCTTAAGTGCCTGGAGAACTTGATGAGGACGAGTGACGATTGCGGCTGCCAGACTCTTCAATAATGTAAATCCACCGCTCTCTAAAACTGTGCGGGTGAGCGCCAGTTCTTTTTGATCTTCGTCATCTACGAGTTCTGCATGACAGGAGCGGATGGCATACCGACCGACCGAAATACCGCTAGCTTCGACTCCGTGAATCTCACGCCGAATGAAACTGTGACTGACTTTCGGATACTGATTCACCAGATATGCAATTTTAGTCATATCATTTTTCATAAGACTTCAGAGTGCAACTTACGGATAGGAAATTAGTCTCAGTATAAGAACGGAGCATATTTTCACAATTCTTTGAGCTTACTCTTTTTCATTCTTTGCTGGAAGTCATGGAATTGTGAAGGAGCGATGAAAATATTGAACCACGCCATGGAATAGCACTGAAACGCTGCGAATGTGATCTAGGTCTACCGATAAGATTGATTCATCTGTTCATGGTTAAAAGGTTCTAATCACGATTACTGTAAATACAAATATAATTTTTTTGAAGTTAATTTACTGTCATCCTAATTACATACCGCAACGATTGATGGATGGGGCGATTTATAGATAGAGCAGCAATCTATCAAATCCTAAAAGTTATAGATTGTTACTCGTGACTGTGCAGGGCTTGTAATCATTAACTTGGACAAAGTTGAGCGACTTAAGATCATGTTGGAAAAAATTGGGGTAGTCGCGATCGGCAGAAATGAAGGAGATCGACTGGTGCGATGTCTGAAATCCTTGGTCGCCCAAATGCCAACCGGAACATTGATCGTCTATGTGGATTCAGGATCAACCGATGGTAGCGTTGCATTTGCGGAGTCGCTTGGAGTTCAGGTTGTCAATTTGGATTTATCGATTCCGTTTACGATGGCGCGGGGGCGAAATGCTGGATTCCGGCATCTGGTCGCCCAGGTTCCAGATCTCAAATATGTGCAATTCATTGATGGCGATTGCGAACTCGTTGAAGGATGGATCGAGACTGCGATCGCGGCATTCGCGAGTGACGCAACATTCGCGATCGTGTGTGGACGACGGCGAGAGCGATTTCCAGAGCGATCTGTCTATAACCGTTTAGCTGACATGGAGTGGAATACGCCTGTGGGAGAAGCAGAAGCCTGTGGAGGCGATGCTTTGATACGGGTCGAAGCGATCCAAGCCGTGGGCGGATATAACGAAACCCTGATCGCAGGTGAAGAGCCTGAGATGTGTGTGCGCTTGCGGAAATTGGGCTGGAAGATTCAGCGAATCGATGCCGAAATGACGCGACATGATGCCGCTATGCTGGAATTTCGGCAGTGGTGGAAGCGTTCAGTTCGTGGCGGTTGGGCAATGGCAGCGTGGACAGATTTACATGGGGCGCCACCTGAACGGTATATGGTGCGCGAAAATCGCAAGCACTGGGGCTGGGTCATGGGACTGCCGCTAGTTGCAATCGGGCTAGCGTATTTTACGTCAGGGCTAAGCTTGCTCGCGTTTTTGGGCTATCCGTTGCTGTGCTGGAAAATCTATCGCTATCGTCTGAGTCGGGGAGATTCGGCATCTGATGCGCGATCGTATGCAGGATTTTGTGTGTTAGGAAAATTTCCTGAATCGATTGGACAGTTTAACTATTGGTCAACTAAGCTACGTGGTCAACAAGCTAAGTTAATCGAGTATAAAGAGCCTGCGATTTAAGCAAAGTGTGAACTGCGATCGCGCTTTGGAACAGACTAAAGTCATCGAATTGAACGTTAGATCAAAACAGCGCGGCTCTATCCATGGATGGAGCCGCGCTGTTGCAAGAGAGATGATCCGTCCTCAAGTTTGAGACTCAGAGAACTGTCGCAACTGTGAAACTTCTGGAACTCGTTCACGTTCATCCTCAAACGCTGGCACTTTCTGCTTCACCGTCAGAATGGTAGCAACAAACAAAACCCAGTAGATATTTGCCAACCGCAACATGTAGCTCTCGGTGACATTATTTAGCGCTAGAAAGGTCAAAAAGCCCAACGCCCAAAGATGCTCTGGATGCTTAGACCCATACGCTTTCATCAGAGCCATCACAAACCCAATCACATAGCAGATTAAAAACAGCGCTAATCCAACCAAACCAACATCTAGAGCGACTTCAATAAACCCATTGTGAGCGTGAGGTGCATTAAAACTCTGGGATAGATAATAACCAATCGCCTTTGGATACGGGCTTTCAGGCGACCAGAACGCACTGCGACCAAAGCCGAACCAAGGGCGATCCCACAAGCGATCAAGCGCAACTGACCAAATGTAGGTTCGTCCCGTCAACGTTGGATCTCTTCCAAATGCTTTGAGCAACTCAGTCCAATTCGATAAGACCCCAACCACAGTCGAACCTAAGACTAAAACTCCCAAACTTCCAAGCACGATCGATTTTCTCCCTTGCCATCGGAAGTTTCGATAAAATGTCATCATGGCTAACATCGCGACACCCAAAAGCAAAGCCGTTCTGGAGGTCGAGAGCAGAATCAGTGCAGTTGCTCCAGCAATCCCAATCCATTTGAGCCAGCGATCGCGCGGATGTTCAATCGGCAGCGCAAAGAACGACACCATTGCGATCACCATCATGCTGCCAAAGGTGTTTTTGTAGTCGTAAATCCCTTTCCACGCCCCAGGGTGATCGACAAGATGTTTTCCAATCGAGGGTACGCCCAAGGCAAGCGCAGCACTTGCTAGTCCCCCGATCGCAAATGTCATCGCGTAAAGTTTCACCTGCTGAGTCAGTGAAAACCGAGTAGCGATGTACAGCCCAAAGGTAGTCATTTGGAGCACTTCTCGATTGGCGAGGAGCGTCCATTGGGGAAAGTCTGACCAGGCAAAAGAAAAAAGAACGAGTCCGATAAAGAGCCACAATATCCAATCTCGCTTCACTGTGATGATGGCGCGTTTGGCATTGAGCATCACTAGTAAGGTACTCACTAACCAGATGAAGTACCGTATGGCGGTCATCACAATCACTGGAACAGGACCAGATGTGGTTCCATCCTCACTGCCTCCCAAGGCAAGACCGCCTGTAAAGAAGGTTAAGCCGAAGATGACGAAACAGGTTTCAGCAAATAGAAGCAGCTTTTTCACGTCTCAGTCTATGGATTGAATGCAATATCTCGATCGAGACCTGCAATGAGTTTAAAGGGTCTTGCTCCTCAAAATCACATTCGACACCCGAAATCCGGAGAATCTTGACACTGCCTTACCAATTATGAGGAATTCAACAACCGTAAAACTCCGGAGTTTGATCACCGAAAAATCTGATAAAAACCTTTCACAGTAGTAATTTCAATGATCAGCACAAGCTAACTTTACACAAATTAAACATTCTTTGATGCAAACCTAATGATCCCGGGTTTTTACATAGATTTTCTGCAAAGTTGATCGGAGTTTACAGAATCAACTTGCCCCCTAGCGTATATTCTACGTGTTCTTCCGCGCCGATCTTGAGAGCAAACTTGTGCTTTAAAGAACAAAAAGGAACAGTCGGATTGATGGGCATTTCCCGAGATGTTCATCTTCGTCTTTTCTATACGGAATGAATAGTGCTACTCACTTTATCTTTAGGTGCATTGAAGTAATTTTCGCAACATCGTTGTGAAGAAAGCTTTGCTCTATCGGAGTGAGTGTGATTGAAAGGATTCGATTTGGCAACGGAGTAGTTAGTGTGAACGTCAGTGACCTCAGAGCTTTGAAAGATAATCTGGTTATCGAAACTGATCTATGTATTGTGGGAAGTGGTCCAGCAGGACTCTCAATCGCGAAAGAGTTTGTAGGAACGAATGTTAAAGTTGTGATTTTAGAAAGCGGGGGCAAGTCAGAAGAACCTGAAACGCAAGCGCTGTATGAAATTGAAAATATTGGTGCGCCGCGCCAACTCAATCAAGATGTAATCCGCTCTCGAATTTTGGGCGGATCGTCTCATATTTGGACAGGTCGGGTGGCACCGTTTGATGAATTAGATTTTAAGGAACGATCGTGGGTTCCTTACTCAGGTTGGTCAATCTCTCGTCGTAGCCTCGATCCTTATTTAGTCCGAGGCGGCGAGAATCTGGGGATTGGTCCTCACTGTTATGATGAGCGGCTTTGGGAAAGATTTAGAGTCAATCGCCCTGCTTCGCTGAATACATCAAAGGTGCAGCCTGTGTTCTGGCAGTTTAGCAAACATGTGACAAACCGCCATGAACCAATGCGATTTGGACAAGACTTTATGCCGGAGGGCGCGCCTAATATCCAGTTGATTCTGCACGCGAATGTCACGCATCTCAATACGAATCAAGCTGGAACGAAACTGGAATCGGTTGAAGTTTCGACACTAGAAGGGAAAAAAGCCTGCGTGAAAGCTCGAGCGATCGTGCTTGCCTGTGGTGGAGTCGAAAATGCCCGGCTCATGTTGGCATCGAATCGGATTGTGCCGCATGGCGTTGGTAATCAAAACGATCTCGTTGGGCGCTTCTTAATGGATCATCCAGGCTGTGTGTTGGGCAGTTTTGACCCAGACTCGGCACAGGAGGTGCGCAATCGCTTTGGGCATTACTGGCTAGATGATGCGAAAGGACGGCATGTGTATCTGCATGGCATTGCCTTAAGCCACAAATTACAAGAGAAAGAGCAGTTACTCAACTGTGCAGCCTATCTCGAAACAGTGACTTCTGAAGATGATGCTTGGAACACGTTAAAAGACTTGAAGACCCGCTTGAAAGAAGGGAAAATTTCGCTCAAGTCTTACCAAACGGCTCTGAACGTCCTGACTCGTTCCCCTGAGATTGGACATGGGTTGTATCGCCGCTACATGAAGCATCGCCCCACGATTAACAAGGCAGAAAAAGTGGAATTGTTCTGTCATGTTGAGCAGCGTCCTGATCCCGATAGCCGCGTGATGTTATCGGATAAAGTCGATCGCTTAGGCATGCCGATTTCCAAACTGAACTGGAAAATTAGCGAACAAGAACGGCAATCGGTTCGACGCTTAGCGCATTTAATTTGTGATGAATTCGATCGCTTAGGTCTACCGAAGCCAACTCTGTCGGCTTGGTTGGATCAAAAAGAAGGATGGGAGTCGAACTTTAGCGATCGCGCTCATCCGACGGGCACAACGCGCATGTCAGATGATCCCACTCAAGGCGTGGTCGATTCTAATTGCCAAGTTCATGGCGTAGAAGGACTGTTCATTGCAGGTAGCTCTGTTTTCCCAACGGCGGGCTATGCTAATCCGACGCTGATGATTGTTGGTATGTCACTGCGGTTAGCCGATTGGTTGAAGTTTAACTACTTACCAAGAGCACAGAGAGCGATTAAGCTAGAACAGAGCGTAGTGTAGAACGCAATCATTCGCAAATTCTGCTTCTACCCGAGGCAGAATGTCTTGCTAAAGAAAGAGACGTTGCGATCGCAACGTCTCTTTTTTAATGATGAATATGTAATTAAACCTTCATCGCCTTCGCCAATTCTGCTGCAACTTCAGGACGTGAGAATTCAGGCGGCGGTAACTCACCCCGACGCAGCATTTCTCTCACTTTCGTCCCTGACAAGTGAATGCGTTCTTCTGGCAAACTCGGGCTGGTCTTGGTCGTCGCCATCCCTTGCGTCCGAGTGCAGTAAAACGCATGTTCAAATTTCAGAGGCTGAATGCCTAATGCACCTGGCTCAAACTCATCAAAGATGTATTGAGCGTCGTATGTGCCGTAGTAGTCGCCGACTCCTGCATGATCTCGTCCCACAATGAAATGGGTACAGCCATAGTTTTTCCGAACGAGCGCGTGGAAAATGGCTTCGCGAGGGCCAGCATAGCGCATGGCTGCGGGATTGATGGCGAGAATGACTCGATCGTTGGGGAAGTAATGCTCCAACATGATTTCGTAGCAGCGCATCCGAATGTCTGCAGAGATGTCATCTTCTTTCGTTGCACCGACCAATGGATGCAAGAACAATCCATCTACTGTTTCCAAGGCGCACTTGATGATGTATTCATGCGCTCGGTGAATTGGATTGCGAGTTTGGAATCCAACTACTGTTTTCCATCCTTTTTCTCGGAATGCAGCCCGTGACACGGCTGGATCAATCTGATAGGACGGAAATAACGGGTGCGGATCACGCTCTAATAACCAAACCTCGCCTGCCAAATTGACATTGCCCTGAGCGTAAACAACCGCAACTCCAGGATGCTTTTCTTCATCGGTGCGGTAAACTTTTACAGCTTCCCGCGCTTTGTCGTAGGTGTATTTTTCGCTCAACTGCAATACGCCGATATAGCGCCCAGTTGAGTCATCTAAGCGCACTAAGCTGCCTTCTTGTAGCGGTGCAGCAACTTCTTCAGTCACCGAAAGTGTGACCGGAATCGCCCAGGGTAACCCATTGGCCAGGTGCATTTCTTCGACCACACGATCGTAATCGGCTTTGCCCATAAATCCGGTCAAAGGGCTAAATCCACCGATCGCGATCAGTTGCAAGTCAGAGACTGCTCGTTCGTCCAATTGAACACGAGGCAGGAATTCAGCTTTTGAGAGGAATTCTTCGCGCTGAGCGCCAGTAACAATGCGGTTAATTAATTCTCCGCCGTGCGGTGCGATGCCGTCAGGGTGACTCATGGTATGGAAATTAAAGGGTTTAAATTTCCGCTTTTCACATCGGAAAAGTGGTCTTTATTAAAGTTAGCAGGATGTGTGCCGATTTTGTAATATCGCTGTTCAGAAAAATAGAATGGCAATGCAATCAGCTTTTTGTTCTGCTGAAGAAGATTTTTGATCCAATCGAGACAAATTGAGCTGACTTGAGCGATCGCCAAGGGCGGAGTATTCAAGCTATCTATTCAAGGGACGAGTTGCTCAAATGCATATCGTACCTGAAGCTCAATTTCAAGCTAAAGTAGCACTACTTTTTCGACAAGTAATTGTTACCTAACAATTACTGTGACTGCTCTTTACTGATGTGATAGGACTTCGCATTATCTACTCTAGTAAGTTTTACAGCAAGTTTAGAGTAGTAGCGATCGTTGTTCTATTAGTTGGGTCTTCAATCAGCTAGTAATGCTTTTTGCTACTACGATCGCTGAACTCGGAGAACTTCCGCCACTCGAATGACTTTTCGCAAGGATGAAGTACTCTAGCATCCGACTATTTTTTTGATAGACGAGTTTTTTGCTTGAATTTGATATTTGTTTTTACCACTCCAAGTCTGAGTTTGAAATCAAGCCGAAATCTTCATTGCTAGCTATCAGTTCTGTTGGAGCAGCCAAGAGAGTTGCCTTGCTTCGTTGATAGTTCTCTCGCCACTACAAGCAAAACTGTTACCGTTCGAGCTAACCGGGTGACTGGGATCGTAGGCAGACGAGAACTAGCTTTCTTGAAGAAGAAATACTTAAATTTTCCGTCTAATATGCTGTCGAGGGGTATTATCCAGAATATCAGTCGATCCAATGTTTCAAAAGCCGGAATTAGGCAGAAAAAGTGATACCGTTGGCGAATGTATTACAAGCATTTTCGTGGGAAAGTCCTACCTGCCAACCTAGAGCGGTGTCAAAACTTAAACAAAACAAACCGAAACAAAAATTGCGGTTCAAGATAAAGGAGCATCACCAGTAAGGATGTCATGATTCCCTGGAGGTGTACAATGTCGCTTCACGCTTGTCTCCCGTCAATTACATTGGCACATTTAGAGCATCAATTTTCTCCTCCTTTTTGCTACAAAATTCAACTTCAAATCAATGGAATCAGGTAGTGTTCGCATCCAAGTTGAAAGTAAGGTGTAGATGATCACGTTTCCAAACGACATGTCTCCCGTCAATTACATTGGCACATTTAGAGCATCAATTTTCTCCTCCTTTTTGCTACAAAATTCAACTTCAAATCAATGGAATCAGGTAGTGTTCGCATCCAAGTTGAAAGTAAGGTGTAGATGATCACGTTTCCAAACGACAACTAAAAATGCTGTACTACTCGGATGGACTGAAGATGGACTCAAGCTGAGTAGTACAGGGACAAAAAAGC
>VFQU01000239.1_pt1 | contig 57806 bp, 57 predicted proteins | sample 3512311 | NCBI WGS metagenome assembly VFQU01 (sample SAMN10412377, study PRJNA504923) | tailings metagenome | isolation source: Relicate 3 Philex TSF3 active mining site | place: Philippines: Tuba, Benguet | collected 2017-08-29 | reverse complement strand
GATAGCGGAGGAGTTCAAGGTCGAACGTCATGTGCCCGTCGATGGATTGCAATCTCACAGTGAATTTACCCAGCCTTGCCGAGAGCCTTTCTGATGATTCGCTTCAAGGTGCTGAATTTTTCCGGCGGAACCGTGGCGCTATGATGCATCGCTGCCTCGGCGATCTCGATGACGCGAGCCATTGTGATCCCATCCCGCTGCTCCACGGCGAGCGGATGATCGGTCGGCTCCAATTCGATGAATGGGCGGATGCCGACAGCGCGAGTGTGGACGTTGGTCTTCAGGCTTAGCGTCTCCGGGTAGCCAGGAAGGCTATTGCACAGCCAGCCAAAGTAGGGCTGCTCTTCCGTGCGATTCGGATCATGCCAGAGGTCACTCGCCCGCTTGAAGTTCGTTTCGCTCAGCGAGACCCACACGTCCCAAACGAATGGGCCGTCGCCATCGAGCACTGGAAGTTCGAGCGAACCGCGGATGAAGAAGCGATCCGGATCGATGATGCATTGATCCGACGAAAGGTCTCCCTTGGACCGTCGCTGCGATGGTGTCAGGGCAGACCATTCGTCGGGAGCTTCCATCGCCCAACTGAGCGGAGGGCCGGGATGCTCCTCGCCGCAGCACCGGCATCGAAAAGTTGTTGGAGCGGTCTCGGCCATCGGCGCGCCTCTCGACTTGCTGACAAATCTGCTGACAAAAACACCAAGACCCGCCTTCGGCGGGCCTCTAAACCATTGATTTTTTCTGGAGCCACCCGCCGGAATCGAACCGGCGACCTACTGATTACGAATCAGTCGCTCTACCGACTGAGCTAGGGTGGCCCGCATCCTTCAATATACCACTCAGTGCGCGGCCGGGCCCAACCACTGCTCAAGCTTCGGAAAAAGCAGCTGCTCCACTTCCGGTTGGCTCAGATCGCCGGCCAGAATGAGGCGGGCCGGCAGGTCGAGACGCGGAGCGGGCTTGGCTCCCCGGCGGGCCTCGCCAATCGCCTTCACGCTCTCGTAGCCCATGCGGAAGGGGTCCTGGACGATGAGGGCGTCAATCCAGCCCTCGCGCAGGTCGGCCACCAGTTGCTCGCTGGCATCAATGCCCACCACCTTCACGCCACGCTTGCCCCGGCCCTTGACGGCCTGCACAGCGCCGGCGAGGCTGGACTCATTGTCGGCAAAGACGCCGGCGAGATCGGCATGCGCGGAGAGGGCGTTTTCCGTGACAGACATGGCGCGGGAACGGTTGGCCATGCCGAATTGCACCTCCAGCACATTCACGCCGGGGTACTTCGCCTTCATCTCTTCGAGAAAGCCCTCTTCGCGCTCCATGGTGGACGCGCTGCCAGGCATGAAGCCCACCACCAGCACCTTGCCCTTTCCGCCCAGCACTTCGCCCATGCGGCGGGCCGCCATGCGCCCGGCCTCGCGGTTGTCGGTAGCCACATAGGTGAGGCGCTTTTCGGTATCGACATCGCTGTCATAAACCGCCACGGGGACGCCCGCCGCACCCGCGCGCTCAATCACCGAAACGAGGGCTTTGCGGTCTACCGGGGCGATGGCTATGCCGGCGAGCTTGCGCGTGACCATGCTCTGCATGATGTCGATCTGGCGGGCGCGGTCAATCTCGAGGGTCGGGGCGTTCCACTCCACTTCGAGCCCATACTCGCGGCCAGCCTGAACAGCTCCCGCTCGTACCGTCAACCAGAACTGGTGGCTGGCGCCCTTGGGGATGACGCCCACGACGGGGAGACCCTCTTTCTGGCAGCCCACCAGGGCCAACAGTGACGCGAAGAACAGAAAACGGCGCATGCTAGCCTCTCATCATATGCCGCTTGTTGAGGTGGGCCCGCTCGCGGAATTGCCACCGGGGGAAAGCCGCGAAGTACTGGTGGGTGTGGACACCTATGTGGTTTGCCACCACGCGGGCGAACTGCATGCACTTGAGGGCTTGTGCCCGCACCGCAACGGCCCGCTGGGGGCGGGCAACTTCGCCGATGGCCGCCTGATTTGCCCCTATCACGGGTGGGAATTCGACTGTGTGACGGGCGAGTATGACCGCAACCCGCTGGTGCAGTTGCGCAAGTTTCCGGTGACGGTGACAGGCGGGCTGATCTACATTGACGTCCCGGTCTGGGAAGAAGAGCCGCCCGACTTTGCCTGAACTGCCAGAAGTGGAAACCGTGGTGCGGGGCCTGGCGGCCGTGCTGCCGGGACGGCGCATTGTGGGCGTGGAAGGCGTGGCGCCGGTGGATCTGATTGGCCAGCAGATTGTGGGCGTGTCGCGGCTGGGCAAGTTCATTCGCATTGACCTCGAAGGGGGGCCGCTCTTCTTTCATCTGGGAATGACTGGGCAGTTGACGCTTTCCGGCGAGGTGAGCCCCTACACGCGGGCGCGGCTCCAGCTGGATGAGGGAGTGCTGCGCTTTGACGACATACGCAAGTTTGGCCGCGTGGTGTATGGCGGGGCGGCGCCGCGGCGCGGACCCGATGCGCTGGGCATTGCCTGTGAGGATTTTGTGGCCCTGCTCAAGGGGCGGCGGCGGCAGGTGAAGGCCCTGCTGCTCGACCAGGCCATGCTGAGCGGCATGGGCAACATCTACACCGACGAGGCGCTGTTCCGGGCTGGAATACATCCGCGGGCCATCGCCGCGCGGTTGAGCCGGGCGCGGCTGGAGGGCCTGTGGCGGGAGATGCGGGCGGTTTTGACCGAGGCGATTGCGGCGGGGGGTTCGTCCATTTCCGACTATGTGGACGCCCGGGGGGAGCGGGGCGGCTTCCAGGCCCAGCATCGCGTCTATGGGCGGGCAGGCCAACCATGCCGGCAATGTGGCACGGCGCTCGAACGCATGCTGGTGGCGCAGCGCGGAACTAGCTATTGCCCGCGCTGCCAGCGGCGCTAAGCTGCACGAGGGGAGTGGCCAGCACTTCGTCGTGGAAGGCGTCGCAGCCGATGCAGAGGTTCTGGTATTCGCGGCCGTCGGGGCGGCGGGTAATGGACTTTTCGAGGAATTTCTCGACCGTCCAGCCATGGGCGAGGCCCATGCGCTCGGGCTGGCCGGCGGAGATGGCCTCATAGACGGGGTGGCCGCGTTTGCTGGCGAGGATATCGCTGAGGGGGGTCGTCAGCAGATTGCCGACGGGCAGGCGGGTCTTGATGCAGCAGGGGTAGACGTTACCGGCCGGGTCAATCGAGACTTCGCTGCCGCGATAGCCCTGATCGAGAAAATGGAGCCCCCCGCTCCACTGATTGCAGAAGTTGTCAGCGAGGGTGGCGCTGCCAAGATTGTTTTGCCAGGCGCGGCCGCGGGGCCAGAGCTTGCCGATCCACTGGTCTTCGGTGGCGCCAAAGAAGTGAAAGTGCTGGCCGGTGGGGCGGGGCTCGCCCGGGGGCGGCGTGAAGCCGGCGTTGGTCAGGATGGCCGTGCACTTGGCCATGAGCCTGGAGCGGGCTTCTGGGGTTTCGAGGCCCGCGTGGTGGCTGTCAATGCCGGAGACGGACACCATGTTCACACCCAGTTCGAATAGTTCGGCAGCAATCTGGGAGGTGAGCAGGTCACCGGTGGTCTGAACCACGAGGCGGATGCCGCCCTGGGCGGCGTAGCGCTGGCGGAGGAAGCGGAGGGCGGGGTACAGTACCGTATCCCGTACGGCCTCCAGCAGGATTTCGCCGCCCGCGAGAATGATCGTGCCGGGGTGTTCGGTGTGGGGGTCGTTGGCGTCGCGCCAGGTGAAGCGGTCGGGAAGGTTTTCGAGAATTTTCCGCCAGTTATTCGTACTCTCTTCGATCACCTTCGATAGTTCTTCTCCGTGGTAGGGGTGGAAGCGGTCTTCATAGCAGTGCTCACAGGTACGGTGGCACAGCCAGGTCATGACGTAGTAGATCGATTCCATAATCTGGTACTATAGCGGCCAGAGAAGGGCTTTGGCGTGATCAAACCAGACGAAATCAGCAACTTAGGCGATTTCCTTAGAACTATCTAAGGGATTTCCTGAGGCTGGTTTAGGGATTACTTGAATTGCTGAAGTACTAGGCTGGCCTTAGCATTGAGGCAGAAGCCTGGAAGCGGAGGAAAACCCCATGCCTGAAATGAGCGCCGCCTTATTGGAAGTTGGTATGCCACCCATGAGTGAAGAGACCACAAAGAAGAAGATCCGCATAGTCCTGGCCGACGATCACCCGATCGTCCGCGATGGTCTCAAGAAGATGCTCATGCTCGAGAGCGATCTCGAGGTGGTGGGCGAGGCGAACGATGGGCGTGAAGCGCTGGAACAGATTCAGTTGCAGGAGCCGGACATCCTGCTGCTGGACTTGCGCATGCCCAATCTCGACGGCTTGAGCGCCCTGCAGACGCTGCAGCACATCAACAAGAAAACGAAGGTGATTGTGCTGACGGCCAGTGAGGACAAGAACGAGTTTGTACAGGCGATGAAGCTGGGCTGCAGCGGGATTGTGCTGAAGCAGACGGCGCCGGAATTGATTGTGAAGTCGATCCGGAAGGTGAACGAAGGGGAAATCTGGCTGGATTCGCACACGACGGCCGCAGTGATGCGGCAGTTTGCGACGGTGGGCGGCAGCGATACGGGTTTGTCCAGCCATTCGATGGGTGGCGGGGCGTCGATGGGCAGTGCGCCGCAGGGGAAGGTGCGCGAGCGCAGCCCCTTGAGCGCTCGCGAGCGGGAAATTGTGGGTCTGGTGGCGCAGGGCTACAAGAACAAGGAAATGGCCGAGAAGATGTTCATTTCCGAGCAGACGGTGAAAAACCATCTGCACAACATCTTCGACAAGCTGGGCGTGAGCGACCGGCTGGAGTTGGCCCTGTACGCGATCCACAAGGGGCTGCACCTGGGCGGAGACAAGTAGGCTAGTCTGGCGACTGGCAAAACCGCGGCGAGTTGACGGTAAAGCTGAGCAGTGACTCAGCGGGGATTTCCGCGGCTTCGTAAGCACGGCCAGCGGAGCGAGCGGCGCCCACGGCGGCTCCGGCGGCAGCACCGGCAGCGGCGCCTTTGCCACCGCTCAGAATGCCGCCAACCAGCGCGCCGGTAATAGCCCAGCCGGTCATTTTGCGTTTGGCGCCACGGTCTTTGCGCTGTCCGATTTGTTCATGAAACGCGGGTGGCAGAGGTTGTCCGGCGAGGCTGTTCAGTTCGAGGCGCAAGCGGGCGGGAGAGGGGGTTGATTCCACGATCAGGCCGCTGACGGCCGCGCCGCGTGGGGCAACCAGGCGGCTTCCCACGCGCGTTTCGGTTTCGAGGAAGCCCTGCCAGGGGCTGCCGGGCTGGGTGGATTGGGAGCTCAGGGAATTGGTGGTGCGCACCAGGAAAGCGGCCACGCATGGTTGGACAGGTTGGCCCGGTTCCACAGCAACGCCGAGGAAGGGCAAAAGCAGAAAAGGGATGAGCTGGATCATGCTTTCAGCATGGAGAAAAGGCGCGTTTGGCGAATCGGGCGGAAGTGTGAATGTGCACTCCAACTGATGGGGGAGGCTGGCTAGATGTGGCCCAGTTCGAGACCCTTGAGGACGGCGCGGGTGCGGTCGCGGACGCCCAGTTTGGAGAGGATGCTGGAGACGTGGGTCTTGATGGTGGCCTCACCGGCGTGGATGGCGGTGGCGATTTCCTTGTTGCTGAGGCCTGCAGCCATGAGGCGGAGTACTTCCAACTCACGTTTGGTGAGGGGGTCGGGCAGGGTGGCGGCGGCGAAGTGGCTCTTGAGCTCAAACAGGCGGCGGGTGGCAGCCTCGGTGACGGCGGGGCGGTAGACGCGTTCGCCCTGCAGGGTGAGGTCAATGACGGACTTGAGTTCGTCGAGGGTGATGTCTTTGCGCAGAAAGGCGCTGGCCCCGGCGTGCATGGCCTGCAGGAAGGCGGTTTCATCATCAAAAGTGGTGATGAGAATGACTGGGGTCAGAATGCCGCGGGCGCGCATCTCCTTGAGCACCTCGACGCCGGAGAGGCCGGGCATGCGGACATCCATGAGGACGATGTCGGGTTGGGCCGTTTCGAGAGCGGCAAGGGCTGCGGGGCCATCGTGGGCGTCGGCGACAATCTCGATGCGCGGGTCAAAGCTGAGCAACTGACGCAAGCCGAGGCGAATGAGGGCTTCGTCTTCCACCAGCAGGAGGCGGATCATGCGGGGATCCCTTGAGGAGCGGGAATCTGGATTTCGAGCGTGAAGCCCGTGCCGGGGCTGGAGGCATAGTCGAGGCGCCCGGCCAGACTCTGGAGGCGAGCCGCGATGCCGCGCAACCCGTTGCCAGGGTGGATATCGGCGCAGCCGGCGCCATTGTCGCGCACGCGGAGTCGCACGTGGTGAGTGTCGTGGGTGACGTAGAGTTCGACGCGGGTAGCGTCACCGTGACGGACGGAATTGGTGATGGCTTCCTGCGCGGCGCGGAAAAGGGTGTGCGCCACTCCGGCCGGCAGGCTGGGGAGGGGAGACTGAATGTCGAGGTGGATGGCGACTTCCGTCATCTCCTCGCGGAGCAGGGCGAGGGCCTGGGGCAGGGCGGTGGGATGTTCCGCCTGCCAGTCGGAAACGGAGGAGCGGATGTCGGCCAGCAGCAGCTTGGCGAGGTATTGAGCCTGGGCGAGCTTGGGACGTATTTCGGCATCCGGTAAGTGACCAGCGACTTCGAGTTGGAGGTTGAGGCTGGTGAGGTGGTGGCCGAGGGAATCGTGAAGTTCGCGCGAGATGCGGAGCCGTTCGGCGAGGCGGGAAGATTCCTCCAGGAAAAGCTGGGCGCCCTGCATTTCGTAGTTCAGGCGGAGGAGGCGCTGGCGGTCTTCCGCGATGCGGAGGATCAGAACAGCGGCGAGCAGGGCAAAGGCATGCCAGGCAATGATTTCGAGGGCTCCGGCCAGCAGGGCGAGAAGTAACTCACGCTGGCTGATGCCGGGAGGGAGCTGCGCGGGAAGGAAGATTTGCCAGGCGTTGCGGCTCAGTTGAAACAGCACCACCACGCCAACGGTGGCGAGCGACCAGCGCCACCAGCGCTGATTGGGGATGACGAGGGGGATGGTGAGGACAGTAACCACGGAAAGGTTGGATTCCAGTGGGGCGGAGAGCAGAATTTGCAGCAGCAGCAGGGCGGTCTTCCAGCGAGAGTGGCGCGGGAGCGCGCTGGTATTCCACCAGAACACTCCCGCGTAGATGAGGTAAACGGCGCCCAGCGCGGGATGAGCCCGGTCGAGCAGGTCTCCGGCCGCCAGAGTGGCGATGAGCAACAGGCTGCTCCAGCGTAGCCAGAGCAGGGGCGAGGCTTGACGGATGCGCATCAACTGCGGCCAGCGCGGCATGGCGTCAGCGTACCGCAATCGTAGCGGTGGATGGAGAGAAAGCCGCGCCGCTACGGATAATGACGGGGGCCGGGCCAGAAGGCAACCGGTCTGGAAGGCGGATGTTGATTTGCAGGATGCCGGGCGCCATGCCGGGCGCGGGGCCAAAGTAGAGGGTTTGCGTTTCGAGGCCGGCCACGGTGACGCTACCGGTGGCCGCGCCGGTGGCGTAGAGAACCACGATGGAACCAGGGGCGGCGGGTTGCTCGTAGCTGTTCAGCGTGCCGTCGGCATTGAGGGCGGCCGCCTGGCCGTAGCCGTTGCGGCTGAGGGTGAACAGGGCGGGGGCAGCGGGTAGCACCGGGACAGATTCCGCGTTGGAGCTTTGCCCAGCCCGGGTGACCTCAAAGCGAGTGGGGCCAGCAGCCGTCAGGGGGACGAGGACATTCAATTGGTCCTGATCGGCCCAGAGCGTCTCCACAGCGAGACCGTTGACGAGCACCTGGGCATCAGTGAGGTTAGAGCCAAAGAGGGTGACCACCGAATTCGCGGCTACGGGACCCGGACGCTGGCTGGCGGCGTTGACCACGCCCGAGTGAGCGAGCCTGGGCCGGTTGTCGGGGAAATAGACGGGGAAAAGATTGGTCGCGGGCCAGCGCGGTGTTTCCAGTGTTAACTCGGTGAAGATGCCCTGAACATCGTTGAAGAACTCGGCGAGTTTTTCGACGGGGAGGTGATTGGCGGCCACAGCCAGACTGACGCCATTGCGCCCGCGAACCACCCAGGCGGCGGTGCCGGGCATGCCGCCATCATGATCCCAACGTTCGCCCTGCGGAGTGCGGAGAATGGTCCACCCAAGGCCGTACCAACTGGTGGCGCTCGCGGGGACGTAGGTGGGCCTTTCGCTGATGAGCCGCACAGTCTCAGGTTTGAGAACGGGGTTGGGGGCGCCGGCGTCGAAGGCGGTGAGAAAGCGGACGAGATCGGGCATGGCGGCAACCCATCCACCACCACTTTCAAAGATGCGCAGATCAAAGGCTCCGTAGGGAAAAGTGGTTTCGAGCAGCGGCGCGGGGAAAATCGATGGGGTTAGCTCCGCGCTGTCCCAATAGGCAACTTCGCCGAGGGCGCGCTGGGTGAGCAATGAGCCGCCGATGCGCATGCGGCGGATGCCCAGCGGGAGGAGGATCCGTTCCCGCACGAAACGCTCATAGGGCTGGCCAGCGGCCTTTTCGATGACTTCGGTGAGCAGCATGAAACCCACGTTGGAATAGGCGTAGCGGGTGCCCGGGGCAAAAGCGAGGGGAAGATTTTCGAGAATGAAGTCAAGCACGGCGGCTCGAGAAGGAGGCAGGTTGGCGCCGAGTTGTTCGATTGTTTCACGGTCGGGGAAGCTGGGGTCAAAACCCCAGGTTTCGATATCGAGGCCGCCGGAATGCTGCAGCAGATGACGGACGGTGATGTCCGCATAGCGGGGATCCGCGGCGGCCTGACGGCCGAGCAGGGCGAGGACGCGAGTGTCGAGAGTCAGCTTGCCGTCTTCGATGAGCTTGAGCACAGCGATGGCGGTGATGGGCTTGCTGACGCTGGCCACGCGGAAGAGCGAATCAGGCTGAACGGGTTCATCGGTGGCGCGATCGGCCAGACCGAAGCCACGGGCGTAGACGAGCCGGCCATCCTTGGCGATGGCGAGCGCGAGGCCAGGAAGGTCATATTGGGCCCGGAGAACGGGCATCACCTGGTCGAGCAGTTGAAATTCCGGCGAAGTGCTGCCAGTTTGGCCGGGTAGGGCAAGGGCGGACCATAACAGGCCGCAGAGCAATAGAGCGTATTTCATGGCCCCAGCATGCGGCCTGGGGGTGGCTGTCCAAATCGGCCCAAGGTTGGAAAATGGGCTCCTACTTTTGGGGGAGAAGCAGACAGGGAGGGCCGGCAACTAGGGCTCAGAGAGAGCGCCGAGTACGCCACAGGCAGGCGCGGCAGGGCGGTTCTGAAGAATTGCTTGCAGTTCGGCCTTCATGCGCTCATAGACCTGGATGCGCTGTTCGATTTCGCCCAGCTTGGCCCGGGCCAGCGCGCAGGCGGTCGCGCAACCGGACTGGGGAGATTCGACGAGACTGGCGATTTCCGCGGCCTCTGCGAGGGAAAAGCCGATCTGCTGGCAGCGCCGCAGGAACCGAATGCGCTTGACGTGCTGGGGGCTGTAGTTGCGATAGCCGCGAGGGGGTCGCGGAGGTTGGTTGAGCAAACCCTGGCGCTCATAGAAACGAATGGTTTCCACGTTCACCCCGGCCTGCCTGGCCACCTCCGAGATCCGCATGGGTGTAGGTCTCCTAGCGCCGCCCCTGACAGCAGGAGCAGGTGCATTGAGCGTCGCCACAGGGGCATTGGGTACAGCAGTTGCAGGTCTTCATGGCTTCAGTTTGGACTCCGTACCGGAGTCCGGAGTCAAGGACAATTTCGCCTCGTAGCGAGTGAGGCGTTCCTGCAGGCGCAGGTAAAGGGCCGAGGGCTGTTCACCTTCCGCCGGGGCGGGAACAAGGCTGATGCCTTTCTTGAGGGCCGCCACGGCGGCGGGATAGTTGCCCAATTCCAGTTCGGCTTTGGCCAGGAGTTCCCAACTGGGCAGGTTTTTCGGGGCAATCTGGGTGAGGCGCAAGGCATGAACACGGGCGCGGCCGGGTTGGTCGTAACCGGGGTGGGCGAGATTGAGCAGCAGATCGGCCATACTCATACGGCTGGTGACGTCATTGGGCTGCTCGGCGGCGCGTTTTTCGAGGGCCGTGAAGGTGCGCTTGAGGATGGCGTCGGCCTCGGGGTGTTTGCTGGCGGAATACGCGTAGGAAACGTTGTAGAGCGCGTTGAGCCAGTAATCTTCGGCGCGGGGGCTGGGGGCGCGGCGCAGAACGTCTTCGCTGACGGTGAGCATGCGCTCGGAGGTCTTGAGGAAATCCGCCTCGCGGCCCATGGCGTCTTCCAGCAGCGAGATGTTGTTCAGGGCACTGTACAGATCCATGCGGGCGGCCAGATTATCGGGATCTTCGGTGTGGCGGGTAGTGATGGCGAGGCCGTCCTTGAGTAACTGTAGGCCTTCGTCCTGCTGGCCTAGGGAGAACATGGCTACGCCGCGCGCCTGAAGAAGAGAAGCCCAATCGCGCTCCACCGGGACGGAGCGGCGCCGTTCGGCGGGCAGGCGGTTGTGCCACATTTCCGCTTCGCTGGCCCAGCGCAGGCTTTCCTGGGGGCGCACTTGCGAAAGATTCATGGCGCGTTCCTCACAGAGCGCAAAGAGAGCGCCGAGCAGGCGGGGGGATTCGGGATTACGCTCCAGCCCCTTTTCAAAGGCGGCATGGGCGCGCTGAATGAAGTCGGCGCTGACATCGACCACGCCGGTTTCGCCGCGCTGCCACTGCAGGGCCCGGCCAGCGCTTTGCAGGGCGCGGCCCAGGCGCCAGTGGTTTTCTTCGTTGCGGGGGTCGGCGGCGGCGATTTCGGCGAATTGGCGAACGAGGTCCTGCAGGCGCGCGGCGGTGTCCTTCTGGGGGTCGAGATTGTGACGGGCGACGGTGGCGTTGTATTCGAGAAAAGTGCGAGTGCGGCGGGCAGCAGGGGTGTCGAAGGGCTCGATCACCTTCAGGCCGCGGGCATAACTTTCGAGGGCCTGCTGCCAGTTGCCGAGTGATTGTCCGCCGTAATTGCCGGTGACGTCGCCGACGCGCAGATAGCCCTGGGCGAGTTCGACGGCGAGGGATTCATCGCCCGAGGCTTCGGCGGCAAGTGCGTCGAGATACTTCAAGCCTTCCGTGGCGAGATTGGCGCGGAGGCGGGTGGTGCCAGGGACACCGAGAATCTGGTCGTAAAGATCGAAGAGCTGATAGCGCGCCAACTGGCGGACATCGGCAAAGCGGCGCTCGGCGAGGCGCTTTTCCCGGATGGTGGTGAAGAACCCCGTGGCGGCGGCCAGAATGAGCAACAGCGTAGCGCCGGCGGCATAGCGCTGGCGGTAGAGAAACTTTGAGGCCTGATACCACCAGGTGGCCGGGCGGGCGCTGACGGGGCGGGAGGCGAGCCAGGATTCGAGATCGGCAGCCAGTTCGCGAACGCTTGCATAGCGGCGGGCGGGGTCGTGTTCGAGCGCTTTGGCGCAGATGACGCGCAGGTCGCCGCGCAACTGGCGGGCCAGTTCCGCCGTCGAGACGCCACGGCGCGAAGCGTCTTCCTCCAAAATGCCCGTGCCCAGCGGCTTCTGCTGGGTGAATTGAAAGGCGCGGGCCAGTTCGTGCACGGCCTCGGTGGTGTCGCCGTAGGGACGGTGGCCGCTGAGCAGCTCGTATAGAATCATGCCCAGGGAATAGACATCGGTGCGGGTGGTGAGCGGCGCCTTGGTGAGTTGTTCCGGGCTGGCGTATTTGGGGGTCAGCAGATGGACTTCGGTGACTGTAGCGGCCTCGGCCGATTGCAGCAGCTTGGCGGTGCCGAAGTCGAGCAGTTTGACAATGCCGGATTCATGAGCAACGAGGATGTTCGAGGGCTTGAGGTCGCGGTGGATGACGAGATTCTGGTGGGCGTGCTCCACCGCGGCGCAAACCTGGCGGAAGAGCTCCACACGCTGCCGGACGGTGAGGCGCTGGTGGTCGCAGAAGCGGTCAATCGGGGCGCCGGCGATGTATTCGGTGACGAGGTAGGGCTGTCCGTCGGGAGTGACGCCACCGTCCAACAGTTGGACGATGTTGGGGTGGTGCATCTGGGCGAGCAGTTCGCGCTCGACTGCGAAGCGGGCGGTGAAATCCTGCTGATCCAACTGGGCGGAAAGTACCTTGACCGCCACTTTCTGGGCAAAAACGCCGTCCTGCCGTTCGGCCAGATATACGCTGCCCATACCGCCGCGCCCCAGTAATTGCGTGGCCTGGTAGGGTCCGAAGCGGGCGAGGGAAGACACTTCCCATAAAGTCTAACAGCGAAAAAAAGGAGGGGGTAAGAAGCAAGATCCCTCCGGAATGCCTCTCACCCCCTCTTGAGCATCGTCCCTGTGATGTTCAAAAAAGCGTCTTCAATAGGTAGAGCGACAGGGGCAGCCAAAAAAGGTCATGCCTTCTTCAATTTTTTTCGGAGGCTTTTGCGCAATCGTTCGAGTTCGTTCATTTTGGCCTCGACGCGGACGAGGGCGGCGGTCATCTGGGCGGTGTCGCCAGCCAGCCAGTCCTTGACATCCTGCAGGCTGAAGCCCACGCTGATGGCGCGCTGGGCCAGGCGGATGCGCTTGGCGTCGGCAATGCCGTAGAGGCGATAGCCGTTGGCCGCCCGGTCCGGATTGAGCAGGCCGGCGCGCTCATAAAAGCGCAAAGTCTCGCTGTTTACCCCGCATGCCTGGGCAAGTTCGCCCCGCTTGAATCGCGCTTCGGCGTCGGCCATTACTGCTTATGCTAGCGCTAGAATGGAGTTTGTGGCCAAACCGGCCGCCAATCCCCAATAGAAACGGAGGCTCGAGCAACTCTTGGGCCGTATTTCGCTTGCATTTTCTTCTTTTTTCGGTCTGCTCTTCGGCGGCCAGTTGCCGGAATCGGTGCTGCTGGCGCTGGGCTTGACCAAGCGCACGGCGGCCAAGACGGCCGCACCGGTGGCGCCAAAGGCGGACGTTACCGATGGCGCGCTGCAACTGCTGGCGCTGCTGCAGCGGGACGCGCGGCTGGTGGACTTTCTGATGGAGGACATCGCGCCTTACACGGATGAACAGGTGGGAGCGGCGGTGCGCAACATCCACGAGTCGTCGCGCGCCACGCTTGAGCGCTATCTGTCGCTGGGTCCAGTAATCGATGGAGTGGAAGGGGCGGTCACGCAGTTGGCGGCAGCCGGAGCGTTGAAGAATGACCCGGCGGCGATCAAGCTGCTCGGCAATGTGCCGGCGGACGGAAATGTGAGAGCGGGTCTGCTGCGGCACAAGGGCTGGAAGGTGGAAAAGATTGACCTGCCCGCGCTGCCAGCCAAGGGAAGCCTCAAGATTATTGCTCCGGCTGAAATTGAAGTCGAGTAAATCGCCGTGGTAGTTGGTATTGATCTGGGCACCACGAATTGTGCGCTGGCCTCGGCTCATGACGAAGAGATTGTCCCTTTCGCCATTCCTCAGGTAGTGGAACCCGGTGAAGTGCGGGCGGAAGCGCTGCTGCCTTCCTTTCTGTATCTGCCCGGCCCGCGCGACTTCGCCCCGGGCGCCACAGCCTTGCCGTGGGACGAAGCCCCGGCGCAGGTGGTGGGCACGCTGGCGCGCAAGCGTGGCGCCGAAAGCCTGGGGCGGCTGGTGGCGAGTGCGAAATCCTGGTTGAGCTATGCGGGGATTGACCGCCGCGAGGCCATACTGCCCGTGCACGCGCCAGAGGGAGTGCCGCGGCTGTCGCCGGTGGCAGCCTCACGGGCCTATCTGGAACATCTGAACCTCGCCTGGCAGAACGCCGGCAACCGGCCGCTGGGCGAGACCGAAGTGGTTTTAACGGTGCCAGCCAGTTTTGACGCCGTGGCGCGCCAATTGACGGAAGCGGCAGCGCGTGAAGCGGGGCTGCACCAGTTGGTGCTGCTCGAAGAACCGCAGGCGGCTTTTTACGCCTGGATTGCGCGCCATGCGGACTGGCGCGAACGAGTCGGCCCGGGCGACCGGATTCTCATCATTGACATCGGGGGCGGCACGACCGACTTCACGCTGATTGACGTGAAGGACGAGGCGGGTTCGCTCGCGCTCGAGCGGGTCGCGGTAGGTGACCACATCCTGCTGGGCGGCGACAACATGGACCTCGCCCTGGCGCGGCACGTCGAAAGCCGGCTGCCCAAGCTGGACGCGCAGCAACTGCAGGCGCTCTGGCAGCAGTGCCGCGCGGCCAAGGAAGTGTTGCTGGACCCGGCCGCGCCCGTGGAAGAGCAACCGGTGACGATACTGGGCCGGGGGTCAAGCCTGATTGGCGGCACGATCAAGGCCAAGTTGACCCATAGCGAGGCCGAGCAGTTGATTCTCGAAGGGTTCTTTCCTCACGTGCCGGCCGAAGAGGCGCCCCAGCGGGCGCGGCGCAGCGCGCTGGCGGAATTGAGCTTGCCTTATGCATCGGATGCGCGCATTACGGCGCATCTGGCGGCCTTTCTGAAACAGGCGGGCGCCGCACCCACGCATGTGCTCTTCAACGGCGGCGTGCTGCGGGCCGGGCTCATACGCCGCCGCCTGCTCGATACGCTCCGGCTCTGGGTAGGCCGGGAAGTGAAGCTGCTGGACGGGGAAGACCTGATGCAGGCGGTGGCCCGCGGGGCGGCCTATTATGGGCTGGCGCGGCAGGGCCGCGGCATCCGCATCCGCGGCGGCATTCCGCGCACCTACTACATCGGCATTGAAGACGCCATGCCCGCGGTGCCGGGGCTGCCCGCGCCGCTGAAGGCGTTGACGCTGGTGCCGTTTGGGGCAGAGGAAGGGTCGCGGCAAGCCTTCCCGGCGCGGCGCTTTGGCTTGTACATCGGCGAGCCGGTGGAGTTTCGCATCTTCACCTCAAACGACCGCCGCGGCGACGCGCCGGGCGAACTGCTGGACCCGATGCCCCGCGAGCTGAACGAACTACCGCCGATGGAAATGACCCTCGCCCCGACCGAGAGGCATCCCGGCGGGCTGGTGCCCGTTACGCTGGAGGCGCACATCACCGAAACCGGCGTGCTGGAACTCTACTGCGTAGCGGCGTCGGGCGACCGTTGGAAACTGGAATTCAGCGTCAGGGAGCGCAAGGCATGAAGATCGGCATTGACCTGGGGACCACCAATTCGGCGCTGGCCTGGGTGGACGAGGCGGAGGCGGCCGAAGCAGACTACACCCCCATACACGTGCTCGAAATTGAGCAGTTTGTCGCGCCGGGCCGGCAGGAAAAGCGTCGCACACTGCCGAGTTTTCTGTATCTGGACCAGCAGGAATACGTCGGCACTTACGCGCGGGAACAGGGCGCGCTGGTGCCCACCAAGAGCGTTTATGCGGCTAAGAGCTGGCTGAGCAACAGCGAGGTGGACCGCAAGGCGAAGATACTGCCATGGGATGCGGCCGAGGCGGGGCGGCTCTATTCGCCGGTGGAAGCGTCGACGAAGTATCTGGCCCACATCGCCGCGGCCTGGCAGGCGGCCAAGGGCACGCCCATCGGACAGGAAGATGTGGTGCTCACGGTGCCCGCGAGCTTCGATGAGGAAGCGCGGGAATTGACGGTGGAGGCAGCGCGCGCCGCGGGCATTGAGAATCTGACGCTGATTGAGGAACCGGCCGCGGCCTTCTATTCGTGGATTGCCCGTCATCTTTCGCAGTCGCAGAAGAGCCTCTTTGATGGCATGAACGTGCTGGTGGTGGACGTGGGCGGCGGCACCTCGGACTTCACGCTGATTCAGGTGAACCGCACCGGCGATCATGTGCAGTTCACCCGCACGGCCGTCGGCAAGCATCTGCTGCTGGGTGGCGACAATCTGGACCTGACGCTGAGCTGGCTTGTCGAAACCAAGCTGAACACGCAACTGAGCTTGCGGCAGCGTAGCGCCTTGCGGCGGCAGTGCGCGGCAGCCAAGGAAAAGTTGCTCGCCCTCGATGGCCCCGAAAGCGTGGAGATTACCGTGCTGGGCGCGGGCAGCTCACTGATTGGGGGCACGCTGCGCACCGAGATTACCCGCGAGGAAGCACGCGAACTCGCCCTGGATGGCTTTCTGCCGCTGTGTGGGCTGGACGACCAGCCGAGCGTTGACAAAAAGAGCGCCTTCCGTGAACTCGGCCTGCCCTATGTGAGCGACCCGGCCGTCACCAAGCACCTGGCGCAATTCCTTACCGAATGTGGCCGCGTGAAGCCCGACGCGATTCTCTTCAACGGGGGCTTCTTCATCCCGGAGATCTTGCGCGACCGGGTGAAGGAAGTGGTGTCTTCGTGGTTTGGCCACACGCCGCTGATTTTTGAGAATCAGGATCTCGATCTCGCCGTGGCTCAGGGTGCGGCCTACTATGCGCATGTGCGCGGTGGCGGGCAGGGCATTCTGGTGCGGGGCGGCTTGCCGCGCGCCTACTACCTCGGCACGGGTGAGCAGCAGTCGCTGTGCCTGGTGCCGCGGGGTAGCGAGGAAGGCTCCACGCTGGAACTGGATGTGCCGGGTTTGCAATTGCTGGCCAACAAGCCCGTCAGCTTCCGGCTTTATAGTTCGCTGCAGCGGACAGAAGATGTGGCAGGGCAGGCTGTGCCAGTGGACGAGTCTTTCCATTTGCATGCGCCGCTCGACGCCGTGATCCGCTTCGGCAACCCCAACGCCGAACGGCTGGTGCCGGTGCGGCTGCGGGCGCATCTGACGGCGGTGGGTACGCTGGAAATTTATGCGGTGAGTAAGGTGAGCGAGCACGCCTGGCGGCTGCAGTTTGAGTTGCGGCGCGCGACGGCCAAGTCCACGGTGGCCAAGCCGGAGGCCAGCGTGAGTGATGAAGCGCTGGCACAGGCGCTGGCCGCCATTACAGAAACCTTTGCTGGTGATCTGCACCCGGAACAGTTACCGCAGAAGATAGAGCAGACGCTGAGCCTGGGGCGCTTGAGCTGGCCGCTGGGGGCGATCCGCAAACTCGCGGACGCGTTGCTCGAACAGGCGGAAGGGCGCAAGCGCTCCGCGGCACACGAGGTGCGCTGGCTGAACCTGACGGGACTTTGCCTGCGTCCTGGCTTTGGTGCTCCGGGTGACCCGCTGCGCATTGAACAGGCGCGGCGCATCTTTGCCAGCGGGCTGGTTTTCGCGAATCAAACCCAAAATGAAATTGACTGGTGGATCTTCTCGGGCCGCATTGCCGGGGGCTTGAATCGGAACCAGCAGCAGGACCTGTATCAACGTTTGTCGGGCCACCTGATTCCCAAGGGGGGCAAGGGCAAGCGCATCAACTCTTCGCTGTTGCGGGAGATGTGGCGCTGCGCCAGTTCGCTCGAACTGCTGCCTGCCGGGACAAAGACGGAGTTGGGCAACGCGCTGCTGAAGCGCGTGCGGGCGAAGGATTACACAGCGAGCGAGTTGTGGTGTCTCGGCCGGTTGGGCGCGCGTAAGCTGCTCTATGGTCCGCAGAATCTGGTGCTGCCGGCCGCCACGGTGGCGCGCTGGATTGAACAACTGGTGGCAGTGCCGGGCGCGGAAGAAGCACTGGCGGCCATGGCCCGCAAGACGGGCGACGTGGCGCGCGACGTGCCCGCCCCAACGGTGGCGCTGGTGGAAAAAGTACTGGCGGCGCATACGCGCAGTGCGCAGTTGCTGGCCATGCTGGAAGGCGAAGGGCAGGACGAGTTGGCAGCACTTGGCCGGGTGTTTGGTGAGGAGTTGCCGAGCGGCCTGATTATCGAATGAGCGAACGGACAATCGTCGACTGGCTGACGCGGCAGAAATGGACCGCGGGCATTGGTGACGATTGCGCCGTCTACCGCCCCAAGGCGGGCGAAGACCTGGTCTTCACCACCGACTTCACCATCGAAGGCCGCCACTTCACCTTGCCCGACTATACGCCGGCGCAGGTGGGCTACAAGGCGCTGGCCCGGGGCCTGTCCGACATTGCGGCCATGGGCGCCGAGCCCCGCTGGGCGCTGATTTCGCTGGCGATGCCTGACGAAGCCTTTGCCCGGCCCTTCTTCCGGGGGGTGTTTACGCACAAGGTGCCGCTGATTGGGGGCGACCTGTCGCGCAGCGAGAAGGTACATGTGGATGTGACGGTGTGTGGCGCCGTGCCGCGCGGCAAGGCGGTGTTGCGCAGCGGGGCGCGTCCCGGGCATGTGCTGTCGGTCAGCGGACCGTTAGGGGTGTGGAAGAAGCGGCCGCGGCCGCGCCTGGACCTGGCACCGGTAGTGCTGCGCCACGCCAGCGCGGCGATGGACATTACCGATGGGCTGGCCATGGACCTGGATCGCCTGCTGCGCGCCTCCGGCGTGACCTGTGAGCTTACGGCGGCGCCGCCGGTGCGTCGCGGCGCAACGCTTGAGCAGGCCTGGCACGCGGGGGAAGATTACGAGTTGCTGGTGGCCAGTCCGAAGCCACTGGGGCCGCCCTTTCACGAGATTGGAATTGTGGTGGCGGGCCGGCCGGGCTCACCGGTGCCACCGCGCGGTTGGGACCACTTCGGCTAGGACTCAAAAGGAGGAAGCCCCAGCACTTCCGTTTACTCTTGGAATTCGCTACTTTGAGGAGTGAAATGCCAATTCAGCTCACCCCCGAACAAGAAGAGCTTCTGACTCGCATGGTGCGGGAGGGCGCATTCACCACAGCAGAGCAGGCGCTGGATGTCGTCATTCGACGCGCCTCCGAATTGGCGGAAGCCGAGTTTCAGGGTAGCCCACAAGAGCTCGAAATGCTCCTGATCGCAGGCTTGGAATCTGGGGCTTCTGTGTCTGCGGATGAACAGTTCTGGCTTGATCTTGAAGCGGAAACGAATCAACTCCTCACCCTTTCCGCGGAAGCCCCTTCTCCAAAGTGAGGGTAAGCCTACTCCCTGCCGCACGAACGGATATCGTGGCTCAATTTCGCTATTACCTTCTAGACCGACAGGCCCCCAGTGTTTCGGTGCGATTCCGTTCAGCAGTGAGAGATTCACTTCAACAAATTCGAAACAACCCAGGCATTGGGAAACCTGTTGAAGTAAGAGGGATGCAGCTTCGGAGTTGGCCGGTAAGTGGTTTCCCGCTGATTCGCATCTACTACTCGACTGACTCAGAAGAAATCAGGGTGATCCGCATCCTGCATGGAATGCGTGAGGTGCGAGAAATTCTGAACAGCTCGCTGCCTATGCCGTAAGAACGATATCGGTCATCTTGCGGGTTGCGGTGGGGTATTTGCCAAGTCCCGCGCCCAGCACGTCATCAGCGAGGGTGAGATAGAGATCGCCCACCGTGCCGGTCACTTTGGTGTGACGGCCCAGAGCCAGTCGCTTGCCGGCATTGCCCGCCACAATCGCCGCCAGGCCATTGTTCTTGTGGCTGTTGGCTTCGGCATGCTCATGGACGAAAAGCAGTACCGTATTGTCGAGCAGAGTGCCATCGCCTTCGGGAGTAGCGCGCAGACGGTGCATCAGATAGGCGAATTCCTCGACATGCCAGCGGCAGATGTCACGCAGAATACGCTGCCCGTCGAGGCCATCCGCGCCCGGCGCCTTGCCGTCCTGATGGGTGTAATCGTGATGGCGGGCCGCCGTGTAGCCCAACCAGGGGAAGCGCGCCAGACCCTGGCACTTGGTGAGCATGTAGGAGGCGACGCGCGTCTGGCGCGTCACAAGGGCGTGGGCCAGCAGGTCGCTTTGGAGCTTGGCGATGCGCGGCCAGTCCTTCATGTCGCCATCAAACTCGGGCGGGTCCACTTTGCGGTACTGATCCGGCAGCCCGGCAATGGCGCGTTCCAGGTCGCGCACACTGGCCAGGTGTTCTTCCACGCGCTGCGCGTCATCGGTGGGCAACTCCGCCTGGAGCGCCTTGGCGTCTTCGCGCACCGCATCGAGAATGGAGCGCTTGCGGCTCACCCAGCCTTCTTCCCGCGCGCCAAAGAGGCGATCGAAGAGGCGATGGGGCAGCATTTCGGGGGGCAGGGCGCGATCGTACCCGGCCCAGCTCATGTTGCGCTGAATGGATTCGCCAAAGGATTCCTGACTGACGCCGATCTGCAGCGAACGAAAGCGCGATTCCCCGCCGATCTTCCCGGCGATGGCTTGATCAATGCTGGGTCCGCCGGCGCCACGACCGGTGAAGGTGGTGCAGCTCATCAGCGCGGCCATGGAGTTGTGATGGCCGTTGCCGGGCCCGGGCAGAGCAGCAGCGGCGTTGTCGAGACCCGAGAGGACGTGGATTTGATCGCGGAAGGGCGCCAGCGGGCGCAGGCAGGGGGAGAGCTGAAAGCGCTCACCGGTTTCGGTGGGAATCCAGTAGCGCTCCGGTACGCCGTTGCCGTTGAACCACATCACAAAGCGCGGCTCAATGGGCGATTCTTTACCGCCAGCCGCGTAGGCTGTACCGGTGGAGTTGAACATCGACACCAGCGGCGGCAGCGCCAGCGTGCCCAGCAGACGGCGGCGGGAAAGGCGGTAGCGGCGAGTGAGGACATTGGACATCAGCGTTCTCCGGTGGGCAACAGGGTACGTTCAACAGCTAGATCCAGCATAAGCGTCTCGAAGCGGAATTGCGAGTCGCGGAAGCGGGTGGTGAGACGGGCCAGCAAGGGGCGGTCCGCCCGTGTTTCCATGCGGCCGTAAGCAAAGCGGAACAACTGCTTCACGACGCATTCCTGGCAGGCAGGTTGGCGGGCGAGCAGTTCGCCCAGCTCGCGGGGGCTCTGGAAGCGCGCGTCGCGAATGCCGGCGAGATAGCCGCTGGTGTCGAGGGCTAGCTCAACGGTGCGGGGCTCGCCCTTCTCTTTCCGCGCGGCGAAAACCAGTTTGGCCACTTCGCGGCGGCCTCCGATGGCGTCGAACTTCTCGAAGGCCAGACCGATGGGGTCAATCAACGTATGGCAACCTGCGCAGGAGGGGCTCGACAGGTGCACGCCCAGCCGTTCCTTGTTGGTGAGCGGGCGGTCTTCACTGAGCACGGGAAGGTTGGTGTCCACGCCCGGAGGAGGCGGCGGCACGTGCTGGCAGAGCAGCTGCTCGCGCACGAAGAGACCACGCGCGGTGGGTGAAGTGTCGTCAGGCTTGGCGGTGGAGGCCAGGAAGAAAGCCTGGCCCAGCAGGCCGGCGCGCTCTGATTGGGCGGGGAAGGGAATGCGCTCGTATTCGCGGGCAGGAACAGGGGCTTCGTAAATAGCCGCGAGGTCAGCTGTCATGTAGCCGTGCGGGTCAGTCAGGAAGTCCATGAAGTTGCGATCACCGAAGGCGAGATCGCGGAGAAAGCGGCGGGCCTCCTCGGTCATAGCCACCGCCGCTTCCCGATTGAAACGCGGGTAGAGCCGGCGGGACTTGGCGGCCCCCAGCAGACGATCGAAACGAAGCCATTGGGCGGTGAACTCATCAAAGTTCTCGCGGGCGCGTTCGTCGGCGAGCAGCCGCTGGGCTTGCTTGCGGATGCCCTCACGCTGGGCCAGTTCCCCGCGTTCGGCTGCCGCGAGCAGTTCCTCGTCGGGCAGGGTGGACCACAGCGTAAAGGCGAGTCGCGAGGCCGCGGCATAGGGTTGTAGGGCGGGCTGATCCGTTTCCTCCAGGCGAAACAGGAAGGCAGGCGACTGGAGCATGGCCTCCACCACCAGCACGGGGCCACCCTTGGCCAGCAGGGTCTGGTAGCGGTCCCGCTCGCTGCCAGTCAGCGGCCGCCGGAAGGCGCGCCGGCCAAACTGAGCTACCCATTGCGGATCGGCCTGGCGGGGTACGGCGCCGCGGCGCAAGGCATTGCGCGCGATCTTCTCCGCCGCCTGTGAGTAGGCCTCAAAGAGCAGGGGCGAAAGGGATTGTCCCTGATACTGCGTCTTGAAACCATTGACAAAGTCTTCCGGAGGAAACTGGTTGGCCGGTTGTGAGGAATCGCCCAAAAGGTCGCGAACAATGTTGTTGTATTCGTGATGCGTGAGGCGCCGCAGAAAGAGTCGCGAACGCTCATAGCCCACACCCGCCGCTTCCCGTTCCCGATACTTGAGGGCCTCCGTGCGTTCCGCTGGCGTGAGCTGATTGAGCCGGCGCACCCAGGCTTCCACCGCTCTATCCCCCTCCGAACCCGGTGCGAAACGGGTGCCACCCGCGTGCGTCACGCGTCCGGTGGGCTTGTCCCGCAGCAGATTCACGGGCGCCGTCAGTTCCACCAGGGAGCGGCCAAAGGCCTCCCACTTGGCGGCCGGGGCGTCGGCAGGCGGAAAGCTCAAGCGCGTGGCGGCGGCCACGCCATCGGGAGCATGGCAGGCAGGACAGCCCGCCTTTTCGAGCACAGGCCGCAGAGTCGTGCCGAAGTCTTGCGCCGTTACTGCCGAAACCAATAGCGCAAGACAGGCCAGCAACGCATAGCCGGGCCCCCGCAGCACTTTGCCGGGCTTGGCGCCAGTGTGCCGCCCCTGGTCGAGCACCACCTGCCCGTTGACGACCACTGTGGGGATGCCGACGGGGTACTGGTGCGGGTTCTCGTAGGTGGAGCGGTCGTTCGCGGTAGCGGGGTCAAACAAGGTGAGGTCCGCGGCGTAGCCCACCTTCAGCACGCCACGCTCCTTCAGGCCGATCTTGTCGGCGTTCATCTGCGTCATCTTGTGCACGGCTGTTTCGAGGCTCAAGGCCTTCTGTTCGCGCACGTAGCGGCCCAGGATGCGGGGAAAGGTGCCATACCAGCGCGGGTGCGGGTGTGAGGCCCGCGCCGGGCCATCCACGGCAATCGCTGCCCCATCGGAACCAACTGAGGCGTAGGGCTGGCGCAGGGCGTAGGTCATGTCGGCTTCCGAGTGGTGGAAGTATACGCAGGGCACACTGCCGTTTTCCGCCAGCAGCACGTCGAATAGCACATCCACATCTTCCTGCCCCTTCTGGGCGGCAAGCAGTTCGCTCATGCGCTTGCCGGTAAAGGCCGCATATTGCGGGCTCTTCAGCGTCACCAGCAACATGCCGGCCCAGCCGCCCCCGGTGGCGAGGTAGTGGTTGTACCAGTTGGGCAGGCCTTCGCGGATCTCGCGCTTCAGCCGGGGTCGCAGCGCCGGGTCGCGCAGACGCTCAAGCATCTTGGCGTTGCCACCGTCATGCGCCCAGGGCGGGATGATGGCCCGCAGGTTGTTCTGCCCCGCGGTGTAGGGGTACACGTTGGCGCGTACATCGAGGCCCTCGGCGCGAGCCTTGTCGATCATCGCGATGACTTCCTTCATCTGCCCCCAGAGCTTCTGATCAGCAATCTTCAGATGAATGATGTCCACGCGAATCTTCGCGCCGCGGGCGATCTCGATGGCTTCATTCACCGAGCGATAAACGCCCTGGCCCTCGTCGCGGATGTGCGTCGAATAGATGCCCCCGTATTGCCGCGCCACCTTGGCGAGCTCGATCAACTGCGGCGTGGTAATCAGGCTGGAGGGCGGCATCAGCAGCGATGTCGATAGCCCCAGGGCGCCTTCGCGCATAGCCCGCGCCACTTCTTCCTTCATGCGCTCCAGTTCAGGCGGAGTGGCGGGGGTCAGAGCGTTGCCCTTGACGTGGATCCAGATCTGCGTCTGCCCCACGTAGGAGCAGATGTTGGTGGCTACACCGCGTCCGGCCACGAAATCGAAGTACCCCCCCATGGTGGACCATTCCCGCAATCCCGCCGGAATGGGCCCGGCCGAGTTGCCTTCACCCAGCACCATGGTCGTTACCCCTTGCCGGACCATCGACTCACACCGCGGATCATCAATCAGTGTTTCATCCGAGTGGTTGTGCATGTCGATGAAGCCGGGCGCCAGCACCAGACCACGCGCCTCGATGGTTCGCCGGGCGATCACGTTCCCCAGTTCTCCCAGAGCCGCAATGCGACCGTCGCGCACCAGCAAATCCCCCGGGCGGGCCGGCGCGCCGGTGCCATCCACCAGCGTGGCGTTGCGAATGAGGAGGTCGGCTGGGGCTTGCGGCTGCAACGCGGTCAACTGCAGCAGCGTACGACGGGTGAGCACGGTCACAGTTTATCGATTCTGATACACTGCCCGCGATGAGAATTCTGCTTGCTGCCTGCCTGACTTTGGCCGCCCTCTCAGCCCAGACCCCCCAGACCTACACGCTCAAGAACAGAAAGGGCATGGAGGCCGTCATCACCAACTATGGCGGCATTCTGATGAGCCTGAAGGTACCCGGCCGCACGGGCCAGATTGACGACATCGTGCTGGGCTTTGACAAGGCCGAGGACTACATCACCCACAAGGATCATCCTTACTTCGGCGCCCTGGTGGGCCGCTACGGGAATCGCATCGGGGCTGCCCAGTTTACGCTCGATGGCAAGACCCATACGCTCGCCGCCAACAATGGCAAGAACTCGCTGCATGGCGGTCTCGTGGGCTTTGACAAGAAATTCTGGAAGGGTACCCAGCAGGGCAATACGCTGATGCTCGAACTCACCAGCGCGGATGGCGAGGAGGGGTTCCCCGGCGAACTCCGCGTGCAGGTGACTTACACCCTCACCGACCAGAACGAACTCAAGATCGATTACCGCGCCACCACCAACAAGCCCACGGTGGTGAACCTGACCAACCACAGCTACTTCAACCTGAGCGGACACGGGGAGAAGCACATCCGCGGCCACATTCTCAAGCTCAACGCCAGCAAGTACACGCCGGTGGATCGTGGGTTGATTCCCACGGGTGAATTGCGCCCGGTGGCCGGAACGCCTTTTGACTTCACCAAACCGACGCCCATTGGCGCGCGCATTGAGGCCAGGGATGAGCAGATTCAATTCGGGGGTGGCTATGACCACAACTTCGTTTTCGACAAGGGCAAAACCGCCACGCCGCAACTGGTGGGCGAAGTCCTCGACACGGTCTCGGGCCGGCGTATGGAAGTGCTGACGACCGAGCCGGGCGTGCAGTTCTACACGTCGAACGCTCTTTCGATGAAGGGCAAGGGGGGAGTCCAGTACGGGCGCCACAGTGCTTTGTGCCTCGAGACACAACACTACCCAGACTCGCCGAACCAACCCGCATTTCCTTCCACGGTGCTGCGCCCAGGGGAGACCTACCGCTCCAGCACCATCTTCCGCTTCAGCGTGCGCTAGTTGGCGCGCCGCCGCACCGGGCTGAATACTTCCGCCTCGAGGGCGACGCGGATTTCAGCGAAGACATCATCCGGGGCCTGGTGGGCATTCACGTGCACCACGTGCCCGGTACCCGGCAGCGAGTAGTATTCCAGCACCGGGCTGGTCACGCGCTCGTAGGCCTCCAGGCGGCGCCACGCGGTTTCCGCGGTATCGTCGCTGCGCTGGCTCAAGGGGGTGGCGCAATGGTCGCAAATGCCGCTCACGGCCGGCGGGCGCGAAAGCACGTTGTAGATAGCGCCGCATTGCCGGCAGCCCCATCGCGCGCTCAGGCGTTCCACCAGCACCTTGGCCGGCACGTCCATGTGTACCAGTGCCGGGGCATCAAAACCGAGGTGTTCCAGGATCTGCGTCAGGTGGGCGGCCTGCTCCACATTGCGCGGGTAGCCGTCAATCAGAAAGCCGTTGCGGCAATCCGGCTGGGCCAGGCGGGCTTCCAGTAGTTCGTTCACCATGGTGTCTGGTACGAGCTTGCCAGCAGCCAGCAGTTGTTCAATCCAATCCCCTTGCGCCGAATGGCGGGCACACTCTTCCCGCAGCATCTCGCCAGTAGAAATGGCCGGGATGCCAAGCTTGTCCCGTAACAGGGGGGACTGGGTTCCTTTGCCGCAACCGGGCGGCCCGAACAGGAGCAGAACCATTGTGCAAGGTTAAACCGCAGAGCGCCGCGCGTCAATGGTAAGTTTCAGCCAGGTTACGGCGCCCCTGAACGCTACAATGAGAACTCGCATGCGGATCGCCCTCGCGCAGATCAACAGCACCGTTGGTGACTTTGGCGGCAACGCCGCAAAGATCGTCGATTACGCCCGCCGGGCGGCACTGGCTGGGGCGCGCGCTGTCCTCTTTCCGGAACTCAGCCTCACCGGCTACCCGCCCCGTGATCTGGTGGAAAAGGCTTCCTTCGTACGCCGCGCACAAGCTGAACTCGACAGCATCCGTCAGCAAACGGCTGATCTCGACCTGCACATCGTCCTTGGCACCATCGCTCCCTCACCCGCGACAGTGGGCAAGCAGGTGAAGAACATCGCCGTCGTGCTGCGCCGTGGCGAAGAAGTCTTCCGCCAGACGAAGATGCTGCTGCCCACCTACGATGTCTTCGACGAAGGCCGCTATTTCTATTCCGCGCAGGAACAAACAATCTGCCTGCTCGATGGTGAACCCGTGGCGCTGACGGTTTGCGAAGACACCTGGAACCAGGAACAGATTTTCGAACACCGCCTCTATGAGCGCGACCCCATTGCCGAGCTGCGCTCCAAGGGCGCCGGCCTGCTGCTCAGCATCAACGCCAGCCCCTACGAGCAGGGCAAGCGCCAGTTGCGCCGTGAGCTCATGGCCAGCATCGCCCGCAAGCACGGCATGGCCTGCGCCTATGTGAACACCGTGGGCGGCAATGATCATCTGGTCTTTGATGGATCCAGTTTTGCCGTCAATGCGGCGGGAGAAGTCATCGCCGCGGCGCCCAGCTTTGCCGAATCGCTCACTCTGGTGGATCTCGCCGCCGGCACCGGCGACCTTTCCCCCAGCCACTCGGACGAAAACGAAGCCATGTACGAAGCGCTCGTGCTCGGCACCCGCGACTATGTGCGTAAGTGCGGCTTTGGGAAAGTGCTGATTGGTCTTTCCGGGGGCATTGATTCCTCCATCGTGGCCTGTATCGCCGTGGAGGCCCTGGGCCGCGAAAACGTGATGGGCATTGGCATGCCCGGCCCATACTCGTCAGACCATTCCCTCACTGACGCCCGCGAAATGGCCCAACGCCTGGGCATTCGCTTTGAAGTGTCGCCCATCCGCGAGGGCTACGAAACGATGGTGCGCACACTGGCCCCGCTCTTTGCCGGCTACGCGCCCGATGCCACCGAAGAGAACATTCAGAGCCGTTTGCGTGGCCTCACGCTCATGGCGCTTTCGAACAAATTTGGCGCCCTCGTGCTCACCACCGGCAACAAGAGCGAACTGGCGGTGGGCTACTGCACCCTCTACGGCGATATGTGCGGCGGCCTCGCCGTCATCTCCGACGTACCCAAGACTCTCGTGTATGACCTCTGCCGCGTGGCCAACCAGCGCCTGGGCGATGCCATCCCGGAGAACGTCTTCATCAAACCGCCCTCTGCAGAACTGCGTCCCGACCAGAAAGACCAGGACAGCCTGCCACCCTACGACATTCTCGACCGCATCCTCAAAGGCTATGTGGAGCGCCTCGAAAGCCCGGCGGAAATTGCCGCCCGGGAAAACCTTCCCCTGCACCTCGTGCGCGACATCGCCCGCAAGGTGGACCTCAACGAATACAAGCGGCAACAGGCAGCCCCCGGGCTGAAACTGACGTCGAAGGCTTTTGGCATTGGCAGACGATTCCCCATCGCACAGCGATACCGGGACCAGTAAAGGATCAGCACCCCCATGCAGAAGTGGCATCCCCTCAGTGGCGCTTTGGGCCTCGCACTCATCGCCGTTCTCGGACTCTATTCCCAACCCGAAAGCCTGCAGCCGATCGGGCCTCAACCGGACGGCAGCGTGCTTGTGCCCACCGGTTGGCGCGTGCGCCCGGCTGGCACACAGGTACCCACCGACACATTCCCCATGGCCAGCGCGCTGTCCCCCGACGGCAAGTTCATGGCCGTGCTCCACGGGGGTTACAACCCGCCGAGTGTCGTCATCCTGGACCCGGCCACCTTGCAGGTGATCTCGAAGGCGGACCTCGACGATGCCTGGCTCGGGCTGGCCTTCGCCCCCGATGGCAAGTCTCTCTATGTGGGTGGCGGTTCCCGGGCGGTGGTCCATGCGCTCGATGTCAGCCCCACGGGCCAACTCACACGCCGCGCCTCCTGGAAGCTGACCGAAGCCGACCCCGCCCACCAGGACTTCACCGGTGATGTCACCCTCTCGCCAGATGGCCGCCTCATTTACGCCGCCATGCTCCACCGCAATGTCATTGCGGTAATCAATCCCCAAAGTGGACGCGTGATTGAGCGCTTCCCCACGGGTCAGCGCCCCTACCGGATTCTCTTTCATCCCGATAACCAGAGCTTCTTCGTGTCCGCGATGGGCGAAGCCGCCGTCGTCCACCACCGCGCTCTCGATGGCCGCATCCTCGAAAAGGTGCGCGTGGGACAGATCCCCATGGATATGGTGTGGCGTGGCGCAAAAACACTCATTGATGAAGAGGACGAAGACGACAAGCCCGCGCCCTGGGCAGCCCGCCTCTTCGTCACCTCCTCCAACACCAACTCCGTGCACGTCATCGGCGTCACTGAAGCCAAAAGCCTCAGCGTGGTGGAAACCATCAACCTCTCGCTCACTCCCTTGATGCCGCTCGGCGCCACGCCCAGCGCCCTCGCGCTGAGCCCCGATCAGAGCAAGCTCTTCGTAGTCTGTTCGGACCTCAACGCCGTAGCCGCTGTCGACGTCGCCGGCAAGCGTAGCCGCGTGGCTGGCTTCATCCCCTCGGGCTGGTATCCCATCGCCGCGCGCGCCACCGCCGAAGACCGCCTGCTCATCTTCAATGGCCGCGGCAGCCGTAGCTTCGCCAATAACGTCAACGGCCCCAACCCGCTGGTACGGCCCGCCCCGCAACACCTGGGCGGCGCGCCGGTGGCTTATGTGGGCCGCTTGCAGCGTGGTTCCATCTCCGTGGTGGAAGGTCTCGACGCGGAACGCCTCGCCGCCTACACGATCACCGTGCGCCGCAACTCGCCTTACCGCGACGAACTGCGCGAAACCAACCCGATCGCAAGCGAAGTAGTTCCCGCCACAGTCGGGCAGCGCAGCTCTCGCATCGAGCACATCATCTACGTCGTCAAGGAAAACCGCACCTACGACCAGATGCTGGGCGACCTGCCCAAAGGCAACGGCGACCCCTCACTGGTGCTCTTTGATCGCAACGTCAACCCCAACCATCGCAAGCTGGCTGAAGAGTTTGTGCTCTTCGACAACTTCTACGTCAATGCCGACGTTTCGGCTGATGGCCACAATTGGAGCTCCGCCGCCATCGCGCCCGCCTATGTCCAGCGCATGTGGCCCAATTCCTACGCCGGCCGCCGCAAGCATTACGACTACGAGGGCGGTGAAGTAGCCGCCAACGCACCCGCCGGACGCATCTGGAACAACGCTCTCGCCGCCGGCCTGCGCGTCCGCAACTATGGCTGGTGGTGCGAAAACCTGCCGCAACCCACCGCGGAAGGCATCCATGTGGCCCGTGTCCGCGACCCCCAACTCGCCCCGCACACCGCCATGAAGTATCGCGCCTACGACCTGCTCTACAAGGATGTGGACCGCGTTGCCGCCTTCATCGCCGAGCTCAAGGAATTCGAAGCCAAGGGCGAATTCCCGCAGTTCATCACCCTCCGCCTTGGCAACGATCACACCTCCGGGCTGGTCGCCAATCGTCTCAGCCCCAAGGCTCAGGTGGCGGACAATGACTACGCACTGGGGCAACTGGTCGAGGCAATGTCCAGGAGCAAGTTCTGGGCCAAGACCGCCATCTTTGTGCTGGAAGATGACGCGCAGAACGGCGCCGACCACGTCGATTCCCACCGCTCACCCGCTTATGTCATCAGTCCCTACACGCGCCGCGCCGCCGTAGACTCGACTTTCTACAACACCACTTCCATGTTGCGCACGATGGAGCTATTGCTCGGCATGCGTTCCATGACGGTCTACGATTCCGCCGCCACTCCCATGACCCGCGCCTTCAGCAACACCCCGAAGCTGGACCCCTACACCGCCGTCAAGCCCACCCAGGATCTGGATGAAAAGAACCCTCCCGCCGGCGCACTGGCCGCACGCAGTGCCCGCATGGAATGGGACGAGGCCGACGAAATCGACGACAACGAGGTCAACCAGATTCTCTGGCTGGCCATCAAGGGAACCACCCCGCCCGTGCCGGTGCGTTCTCTCTTTGGAGGAAGATAAACGGAAGATGGCCAAGATTCACGTCTGTTTCGTCTGGCACATGCACCAACCTTTCTATAAGGATCTGGTGACCGGCGAATACAGACTGCCCTGGACGCGCCTGCACGCGCTCAAGGACTACTACGGCATGGTGCAAGTGCTGGACGAATTCCCCGAAATTCACCAGACCTTCAACCTCGTACCCTCCATGCTCGTGCAGTTGGACGAATACGCCCGTGGCGCCGCGGTGGACCCCTTCCTGCGCTGCGCCAACAAGGATACCGTCGCCCTCACTGACGAAGAGCGCAAGTTCATCCTGCTCTACTTCTTTCAGGCCAACGTCCAGCGAATGATCTATCGCTACCCCCGCTACGCCGAACTCTATGAGGCCTGGCTGGCGGTGGACGAAAACCCCGATCGCGGCTTGCGCGCCTTCAACGACGCCGCCTTCCGCGACCTGCAGGTGCTTTCACAACTCGCCTGGTTTGACGAGGAGTTTCTCACGCACGACCCCGCCATTGCCGGCCTTGCCGCCAAGGGTAAGAACTTCAACGCTGATGACCAGCGCCTCATCGCGGCCAAGCAACTCGAGAAGCTGGGTCTGGTGGCGGGTGTCTATCGTGACTTCGCCGCCCGCGGACAGATCGAGATCTCCGCCACGCCCTTCTATCACCCCATCCTGCCGCTCGTCTGCGATACCCAGATCGCCGAAGTCTCGCACCCTTACGTGCCACTGCCGCCCCGCTTCCGTTACCCCGAAGACGCCCGCGAACAACTGCACCGCGCCCGTAACTACATGCGCCTCAGCTTCGGCGTGGAAACGCGCGGCCTTTGGCCCAGCGAGGGCTCCGTCTCGGATGAAGCGCTTGCCTTGGCCGCCGACGAAGGTTTCCGCTGGTTTGCCACCGATAACGGCGTATTGGCCCGCACCATCCATCACCCGGGCACGCCAGAGGTCACCTACAAGCCCTACCTGTGGCGGCGGGATGGCCGCGAAATGAAGGGCCTCTTTCGTGACCATACCCTGAGCGACCTCATCGGCTTTGTCTATTCCCGCATGGGCGCCCGCGAAGCGGCCGATCACTTTCTCAACTCCATCCGCGCCAACTGCGCGCCCATCCTCAGCGCCGGGCGCGATGCTCTGGTGCCGGTGATTCTCGATGGCGAGAACGCCTGGGAATACTTCGAGAAGAGCGGTCGCGAGTTTCTCCGCGAGCTCTACCGCGGCATTGACCGTGATGCCAAGATGAACGCGTTGACGGTTTCTGAAGCACTGGAGTTGATGCCCGCCGAAGAAATCCAGCACATATTTCCGGCCTCCTGGATCAATGCCAATTTCGATATCTGGATTGGCGCCGAAGAGGACAACAAGGCCTGGGAGTATCTGCTGCGCGCCCGCGAGACCTACGATCTCGTGAAAGATTCCGTCTCACCCGAAGCGCGCGAACTGGCCTATGAGGAATTGCTGATTGCCGAGGGCAGCGACTGGAACTGGTGGTACGGGCCGCAACACGCTTCGGCCAACCGTCCCGACTTCGACCGCCTCTACCGCACCCATCTGGCCAACGTCTACCGGGCTCTCGGCCTGGCCCCGCCTGAGGAACTTTCCCGGCCCATTCTGCGCACCGAAACCAAGGCCAACCACCAACCCCCCCGCGGCCCCATTCAACCCACCATGGACGGCGTTGTTTCCAGCTACTTCGAATGGATGGGCGCCGGCACTTACTCGATTGACCAGCGCCAGGGCGCCATGCACGGCCAGCACTTCCTGATTGAAGAACTGCAGTACGGCTCCGACGGCGCCTGGCTCTTCATCCGGTTGGATTTCGTGCCGGGCTGTGAGGAGAACCTGCATGGCGCCGAGCTCCGCCTGCAATTCAACGACACGTCGCTGACCGTTCCTCTCAGCGCCACCTACGAATCCGCGCCACATGACGCGCTGCATGTGAAGACGGCCTACGACCGCATCTTCGAGCTCCGCGTCTCCCAGCGCGCCATCGGGCCCGCGCATCCCATCAAGTTCCAGGTCTCCATCTGGCGCGCCGGCCTGCCGCTGGACGCGCTGCCGCAGCAGGGCGTCATTGAGCTGCAATCCCACGAACTCAACGAGTGGCTGGGTTAGCCAAGTCCCATCGACGCCACGATCGCCCGCCAGCGCGGATGCTCGTACACGGGCCGCTCTACTTCCGGCATAACGATCACCCCGGCTGAGGCGCGGGGCTGAAACACAAGCGCCGGGTCACGCTCGGCCAGGGCGGTTTCCAACCAGCTTAAGGCCGCCTCCACCTGGCCAGCCACAGCGTGCAGCAAGCCCAGCGTGGAAGCCGGCGCGGGAAAGTGCTGCCGGTCACTCTCGGCGCGAAGCACCAGTTCTCGCAACTCATCCTGGCGGCCCGTCAGCAGGCAGGCGTTGGCATAGGTGGGCTCTATCCAGCAATGCGGGGGCGCCGTCCGCACTGCCGCCTGTAGCACCTGGTAGGCTTCTTCGTAACGCTCCAGCCGCAGCAACACCGCGCCCTGCACCCAGGCCAGCGTCCAGTGCGATTGAATGCTTAAGCCTCGCTCGGCCTCGGCGAGCGCGGCGGCGAAATCACCCCGGGCCGCCAGAATCTGGGCAATCGTGAGAAAGCCCAGCGGGTTAAGCCCGTCGGCCTGTTGCCACCGCCGCGCATAGTGCAGTGCTTCGTCATGGCGGCCCAGCGTCCGCAGCAGATCCGCAAAGAAGAACGACGCCATGGGGTGCGCTGGCGCCAGCTCCAGCGCCTTGCGGTACATCTGCTCGGCTGCCGGCCAGTCGTAGCGAAACAGGCCGGCATTGCGCGCGCTCCACAGCCAGACATCCGGGTTGCGCGGCGCCAGCCGCCGGGCAGTGTCCAGTGCTTCTTCCGACCGCGAAATGGCCGCGGCCACCGGCGCCAGTCCCATGAACGCCGTCTGGGTATGATAAGCCCCCAGGTCGGCCAGCACCATTGCGAAACCGGGGCTTTCCGCCCGCGCCTCCTCGGCCAGGGCAATGGCCTGCGCAATCTTCTGCGCCTCCAGCGTGACAAATAGCGAGCGCGCCCGCAGCCACTTCTCAAACGACGCGGGGCTTACCGCCTGTGGCTCACTATCCAGTTGCACCGGCAAGCGCAAGCGAAGAGCACTGGCAATTGCCCGTGCCAATTCATGCCGCCGCTGCCACGTTTCCACCGCCGACGCCTCCCAGGTGTCCGCCCACAGTACAACCCCTTCGCGTGAAACCAGCCGGAAACCCAGACGCCACTGGTCTGCCCCACTCGTGGGCGCAAGTTCCCCTTCAAGCCAGGTCGAGACATCCAGCGTCGCCGCCACTGCGCGGCCCGGCTCGGGCTGTCCAGCCGCTACCCCAAAGGTGGAGGCCCGCCCGTAAACCTGTAACCCGGGCACCAGCGCCAAAGTCTGCAGCACTTCCGCCGCCAGCTCTTCCCCCAGCCAGGGCTGCGTGCGGCACACAAAGGGCAACACGGCAAGCGAGGCCTTGGGCGATGCCAACCAGGGGGATTTACTGCGCGCCTTCACCCACCGCTCTAACTCTCGTATCTCCACCTCCACCGCATCGCGGCGGCTGCGGCGCACGCGGCGAACGGGCAACCCTTCGTGCGCCTCCCAACGCTGCACGGTGCGCACCGTCGTGCCAAACCAGGCGGCAATCGCCTTCCAGCCAGCCAGCGTCTCAGCGGCCATGGCGCCTGGTTCCGGCGTCGTTGAATGTCGTCATTTGTCGTCTTCCCCCACGCAGCCAGAACCGGCACAATCAACCCATGCCCTTACTTGTGCTGCTCTTTCTATCTTCTCTGTTACTCGCGGAAACAGGCTTTCTCGACCGGCAGTTGACGGTTGGCGATCAGACGATGCGGTATCAGGTATTTGTGCCCCGCGAATACTCCCGGGCTCAGGCCTGGCCGGTCATACTCTGTCTACACGGTGTGGGCGAACGCGGCTCGGATGGCAGCCGCCAAACGGTGATTGCGTTGGCCGATGCCATTCGCCGCTTTCCCGAACGCTACCCCGCCATCGTGGTGCTGCCGCAGGCCCCCATGGGCGGCGCCTGGCTGGAAAAAGCGCTCGCCCTCGCCGAGGCTTCCCTGGCGGAAACCGAGCGCGAGTTTCGTACCGACCCCACCCGGGTGTATCTCACCGGTTACTCCATGGGTGGTCTCGGCGTTTATCATCTGGCGCTGCGGCAACCCGGGCGCTACGCGGCGATTGCCATCCTGTGCGCGGCCTTTGGGTTGCCGGAAGGGCCGCTGCCCCCAGATCTCGCGCCATTACTCCCCCGCAAAGCCGAACTGTTTCCGCCCCTTTCCGTGTTGACAGAGAACTGGAAGTCGCGCGCGCCGCTGCGAGTTTACGCCGGGGGCAGAGATAGGCTGGTGCCACCGGCCACAGTTCAGCAGAGCGTCGAGGCGATTCGGCAGGGCGGCGCCGCAGTGGATTTCCGCGAGCTGCCCGAGGCCAATCATAACCTCTGGGACCCCGTCTACCGCGACCCCGAATTCGCCCAGTGGCTCCTGGCCCAACGGTTGCCCACTAAGCACTGAGGCCTGCAATGAAGCCCGCCGCCACCCAGTTGGCAAACCACTGGTAGAGGCGCTGCTCACTCACCTTGCCGCTACTGGCCAGGGCATCCTCAAGCCGCTCACCGGCCAGTAGCGCTGTAAGTAGCTGCGCTTCCGCTTTCTCGAGCGTATGGTGCTGAACGGCGTAACCGCGCCGGTGCACCGCCAGCCACGTGCGCCGCCGTCGCGGTGTGGCGCAGCCCTCGTTGCGGCGCATGGCAAAGATAAACTCCTGCGCCGGGTGGCTCAGTTCCACCAGCCGCAGAGCATCCACAAAGCGAAAGCGGGCGGCCCCCCAATTCTTCACCCGCCCGAACGCATCCCCATTCACGGGCTGGGTTTCCGCCGCATCGAAGACCTGCGTTTCCACCAGCTCCAGCTTCGCCAGCGCAGCGCAGAAGCCCGGCGCAGGCAACCCCCTCACCTGCGCCACAAACTCAGGCAAATGATCTCCCAACCGGTTCAACGTGTAACTCCGCGAAGGGTAATGTTCCACATACAGTCGCGCCAGTTCTTCAAACCGCTCCGGCCCCAGATGCTTTTCGAGGCCCGGGTAATCCACCCGCAGTGCGTCCACTAGCCGCAACCAGTACATGCTGCGGTAAATCTGCAAACGCTCCTCCGGCGTCAGCGTCTGCGACGGCTTGATGCGGCTGCGCACCACTCCCTGCTGCCGCTCGCCCAACTCGCCCGGCGTCTGAATGCAATCCTGCATCCAGCGCTGCACGCGCTCCAGGCTAGGCGGCGCTGCTGCTGCGGTCATGCCGCGCTCCTTCCCGCCACGCCCGGGCCTTCAGCGCCTCGGCGTGCACCTCGGCGAACGACGGAATGGCTTCGTCCCACTCCAGCAAAGTACTCACCGCCCCAAAGCGCTCACTGGCCAGCCGGTACAGTTCCCACACGCCGTCCACCACATGATCACTGTGCGTATCCAGTATGTGCGTCCCCTTGTGCGTGTGGCCCGCCAGGTGGATTTGCGCCACGCGGTCCGCCGGCAGCCGCAGAATGTACTGCCGCGCATCAAACCCATGGTTGAAAGCGCTCACGTAAACATTGTTCACATCGAGTAACAGGCCACAGTCGCATCGCCCGGTCAGTTCAGCCAGAAAGTCCCATTCCGTCCAGGTGGAAGCGTTGAATTCCAGATAGCTCGAAGGGTTTTCGAGAAAGATCGGCTGCTCGAGATAGTCCATGATAATGCGGGCCCGGTCTTCCACCAGCTTCAGCGACTCATCGGTGTAAGGCATCGGCAGCAGGTCGTGCGTGTTCATACCGGCCACGCCCGTCCAGCAGAGGTGATCCGATATCCAGCGCGCGCGCACGCGCCGCGCTAACTGCTTCAGCTTCCGCAGGTAATCGAAATTGAGCGGGTCCGTGCTGCCCACGGAAAGCGACACGCCATGCATCACGATCGGGTAGCGCTCGGCAATTTGGTCCAGCACATAGGCGGGCCGCCCGCCGGTGTCCAGAAAGTTCTCTGAGAGAATTTCAAACCAGTCCACCGGCGGACGTTCGGCAAGGATGTGGGGAAAATGCACGGTGCGTAGTCCCAGGCCGAAACCCAGGTCGGGCAAGCCCCAACGGTTGCTCATGCTCGCCTCGCGCTTAAGCGTTGACGTTCCGTTGAGGGGAATAACGCAACGTCTTCTTCGCCTTCAGCGGTACCTGGCACCCCCCTTTGCCTTTGCAGGTGTTCTTGCCGGCGCAACCGTTTTCACCACTCTTGCAGCCGCCTTCACCCTTGCACTCATTCTTGCCCTTGCAATCATGCTTGGCCACCGTGGCGCATTCGCCATGACCCTTGCACTCATTCTTGCCGGCTACGCCCTTCGGCCCGCCGCCCTGCCCTTTGCATTCGTTCATGCCCTTGCAGACATGTTTCGCTTTCTTGTCATCCGCCATCGCCACGGTTACGGTAGCGGCGGTAATTCCGGCCACTGCGGCCGCCAGGCGGCTGCCAAAGTTTCTTCTGGTCATGAGTTTCTATCTCCTGTCTGGTGGCAATCCACTGCTACGCCAACCAGCGCACCAGAAATTCGCCTTCGCCCGCCAGAAAGTAACGCTGTCCAAAATAAAATAAATCTCCCCGGCCAGCCGTTACTTTTCACCGCCCCCTCGCGAATAGCGTTGTGCATGTCGGATCGCTTTCTGATCATCGGGAACGGCGTGGCGGGCATCACCGCCGCCTTCACACTTCGCCAGCGCCACCCACGGGCCCAGATCAGCGTCATCAGCGGCGAAAGCGATTACTTCATCTCGCGCACCGCGCTCATGTATGCCTACATGGACCAGTTAGACCTGCGCGATCTCGAACCCTTCGAACGCAAAGCCTACGACCGGCAGAACATCCAGCGCCTGCGCGCCTGGGTGACAGGCCTCGACGCAACCCGCCAGATTGTCACCCTCGATAACGGCCTCGAATTGCCTTACGATGGCCTGCTGCTCGCCACGGGCTCTGTGCCCAACCGCGCCCCCTGGGCCGGCGTGGACGCAGTGCGCGAAGGCCTCGTGCACTTCGTTTCTCTGCAACACCTCGCCGAGTGCGAGCGGCTCACCCCCACCACGCGCCGGGCTGCTGTCGTGGGCGGCGGCCTCATCGGCGTCGAGCTGGTGGAATGCCTCCTGCACCATGGCGTTGAGGTGGACTTCCTCGTGCGCGATGCCTGGTACTGGCCCATGGCGCTGGCTCGCGAAGAAGGCGAGTTGATCGCCAATCGCATCCGCCACCACGGCGTCCATCTTCATCTCGAACACGAAGTCACCTCTGTCGCCGCCGACGCTCAGGGCCGCATAGCCAGCATCACCACCAATCAGGGCACGACGCTCCCTTGTCAAATGCTGGGCGTCGCCATCGGCGTCCGGCCCGGCGTGGACTGGCTGCGGCAAGTCGCCACGCCTCCCGAGCTCGGCCGCGGCATTCGCGTCAACGCCCAGTTCCAAACCTCACTGCCCCACGTCTACGCCGCCGGTGACTGCGCCGAATTCACCCGCCCCGACGGTTCCGCGCAAGTCGAACAGATCTGGTATTCCGCCAAGCGTCAGGGCGAGGCCGCCGCGCGCGCCATGCTCGGCGATGCTGTGCAATACCAGCCGCCGCTCTTCTTCAACAGCGCCAAGTTCTTCGACATCGAATACACCACCGTGGGCGACGTCACGCGCCTGCCCGCCACCGCCACCAGCCTCTTCTGCCAGTTCCCCGGCCCGGCCGCCTCACTGCGCATCATTGAAAACCAGGGGGCCGTCATCGGCTTCAACGCCCTGGGCACGCGCTGGAACCACAACGTCTTCGAGACGTGGATCCAACAGCGCAAGTCCCTGCCCGACATCGTGTCCCACTTGCGCGACGCCCAGTTCGACGTCGAGTTTGGCCGCGCGCCTCTCGCCCCCGTCACAGCAGCCTTCGCCGCCTGGCAGCAGCAGGTGCAGGCATGACTCGCCAGACCACCTTCGACCGCATCGCGCACGATGCCACCCACCGCGGCCCCACCGCCTGGCTGCTCGCCCTGCTCTTCACCGGCTTCTATCTGGTGCTCTATTTCACCGAATGGTTCACACCCATTGCCCATTCGCTGCATCTTGACGGCAAGTGGACGCTCTACGGCCTGCTCTACACCCTCGCCGTCACCGGTGGCGGCCTCTACGTCATCCGCAAGTACCGCCACAACCGCTATCAGGTCATACGCACCAGCGTGGTCATCTTCATCCAGGCCACCTTCGCCTTCTCCATTCCGCACCTGCTCAAGTTCTTCCACCAGCCCGAATACTACTTCAGCTATCTGTGGCCCTTGAAGCTCGACTACTTCACGCCCTCCTACATCTTCAAGCTCCCGCTGCCCTTCATCCTCTATAGCTTCCTCGGCTCGGCGCTGCTGGTGCCACTGCTCGCGGTGTTCTTCGGCAAGCGCTGGTATTGCTCCTGGGTCTGCGGCTGCGGCGGGCTGGCCAACACCTTCGGCGAACCCTGGCGCCACCTCTCTGACAAGTCCAGCACCTCCTGGCGCATTGAGCGCGTCAGCATCTATGCCACGCTCGCCCTCACTTTGCTGCTCACCGCCCTGCTCTTCATCTCCTGGGGCGCCGGCAAACAGCAGCGCGAACTCGTCCAGTGGACCAACAGCTTTCAATCCTTCTACGGGCTGGTAGTTACCTCCCTTCTGTCTGGCGTCGTTGGCGTTGGACTCTACCCGCTCGGCGGCACGCGGGTGTGGTGCCGCTTCTTTTGTCCCATGGCCGCGCTGCTGGGCCTCGTCCAGAAGGTGGGCCGCTACCGCATCACCGTCAAGCAGAACATGTGCATCTCCTGCGGCATGTGTTCGAAGTATTGCGAGATGGGCATCGACGTCCGCTCCTACGCGCAGGCCAATCAGAGCTTCACCCGCGCCTCCTGCGTAGGCTGTGGCCTCTGCGCGGAAGTCTGCCCGCGCGGCGTTCTCCGTCTCGAAAACGTAAGCCGCCCGGCCCCTCAACTGGTGCAGATCACCGGAGTGCGTCCCGCTGCATAACCCCCACTCCCCCACCCGTTCCCCGATGGCTCCCCCCCAATCCGCCACCAACGCGGACCTCATCCCCCTCATGCAGCGCTATCAGGCAGCCGACCCCGAAGCTGCCGATGAGCTCGTGCGCCGCCTCAACCCCATCCTGGCGCGCTACTTCTACGCCCTCACCGTAAACGCCCGCCTCGTCGAGGACCTCCTCCAGGAATGCTGGCTCCGCATCCACCGCGCCCGCCACTCCTACCGTCCCCCCGAGCCCGTCCTGCCGTGGATTCTCGCCATCGCCCGCCATACGCGCATCGATCAATTCCGTTGCTGGCAGCGTTCCAGCGGCCGCGAGGCCAACTGGGAAGACCTCCCCGGCCAACTCGCCGCCGACCCCCGCGCCGACATCGAAACCCGTCTCGCCGCCAACTCCATCCTCGCCGAGCTCAAGGATCTCCCCGAAGCCCAGCGCGAGGTGCTGCTCATGCTCAAGGTGGCCGGCATGACCATTGACGAGGTGGCCCGCGCCATCGGCTCCACCCCCGCCGCCGTCAAACAGAAAGCCTACCGCGCCTACCAGACTCTGCGTTCCCGGCTCAACCCCAAAGAGGACACCCCATGAACTGCGCCGATCTGGACCGGTTGTTAAGCGAGGGTGTCCCCGTGGCCGAACTGCGGCAACGCCCCGACGTGCGAACCCACCTCGCCGGTTGCGCCCGCTGCCGTCAGTTGTTCGACTGGCTCGAACAGCCCGCCCCCGCGCCCGACCTTCCCACCCTTGAGCCGCGCCTGCGCCTGTTACTCCGTGCCGATCTCCGCCCCGTCCAGCCCATGCCTTCCCTCGGCCGCGCCATTGCCAGCGCGCTCGTCCTGGCCGCTGGTCTGGTGGCGCTCCACGCCATGGCCATGGGCCTCTACGGCTGGGAAAAGCTCAACACCGCGCAGATGGGCACCTTCGCCGCTCTCACCGGTTTCGCCCTCATCACATCGGTCTATTGCCTGGTCAGTTCTCTCCAACCCGGCACCCCCCGCCGCATCCACCCCGCTCTCCCCTTGCTGCTGCTCACCGCCGGCTTACCCGCCTGGACGCTCTGGTGGTTTCCCTTCCAGTGGCACCAGCACTTCCTTCGCGATGGCCTGCCCTGCCTCGCCGCTGGCCTGCTGGTGGCTGGCTTCACCGGCGCCATCACTTTCTCGCTCGCCCGCCGCGGCTACTCCACCAACTGGCCGCTCACCGGCGCCCTCATCGGCCTCTTCGGTGGCGCCGTCGCCGCCATCGCTCTCCAATTGTCCTGCCCTGATCATGAGGTAGCCCACATCCTCGTTTGGCATGGCCTCACCGTCATCATTTCCGTGCTGGGCGGCTACTGGGCCGGCCGGCACGTACAAGCCATTTAAGGAGTTTCCGCTCATGTGGTCTTCCCTCGTCCTGCTGCTCCTCGCCCAGCCGGTCTCCAACGCCAAACTCCTCTCCGGCCCGCCCGTTGGCGCCACCGCTCCAGCCCTCCAACTGGTCGATACCCAGGGCCGCCCCCAAACCTTCACCACCCTCGCCGGCCCCAACGGTTTACTGCTCGCCTTCCTGCCCTCCGCCGACTGGTGCCCCTACTGCAAAGCCCAACTCGTCGAACTCGAACAGCAACGCGCCGCCTTTGCCCGCCGCGGCATCCACATCGCCGCCCTCACCAACGAATCCCCCGCCCTGCTCGCCAACTTCGCCCGTCGCCGCAACATCCGCTTCCCCCTGCTTTCCGATTCCGGCTCCCGCACCATCTCCGCCTTTGGCCTGCGCAACGACGCCTATGCCCCCGGTCACGAGTGGCACGGCATTCCCCACCCGGGCGTCATCGTCCTCGACCGTAGCGGCAAAGTCCGCGCCAAGTACTTTGAAACCGACTACCGCGAACGCACCACCGCGGCCCGCATCCTGGGCTCTGCCTCTCCCGCGGGCACGGCCGAAACGGCCCACCTCAAACTTCGCTACAGCGCTTCCAACGCACAGGTCCGCGCCGGTAACCGCCTGACGCTCCGCCTCAAGGCCGACATCCGCCCCGGCCAGCACCTTTACGCCCCCGGCGTCGCCACGCCCTATCAGCCCGCCCAATGGCAAAGCCGCCCCCCCCCGCTTCTTACCTCGCACGCCGCGACCCATCCCCCCGCCCGCCGCCTCAGCTTCCCTTCACTCGGCGAAGACCTCCCCATCTACTCCGGCCAGATCGAAATCACCCGCGACATCACCATTGGCCAGCACGACGCCATCACCCCCCAACTGCATGGCAACGACCTCGTCTTCGAAGACACCTTCACCTACCAGGCCTGTACCGACCGTCTCTGCTTTCCCCCCACCACCATCCCCTTACGCTGGAAGCTGCGCTACCTCCCGCCCGACCTCGCCCGCGTTCCCGACCCCATCCGTCAGCAGAGCCTCGGCATCCACCTCAACCTCTTTCGCCAGTACGCCCCCACTGTGCCCGACTAACCCGGCCAGGCATTGGCCGCTTCCACCACCCGCGCCACTTCCTCATCCTTCAGATACGGATGAATCGGCAGACTCAATTCCCGGCGGCAGAACTCCCGCGCCCGCTCACAATTCGAACCCAATTGCCCCGTCCACGGTTCCAGCGCCGGCTGCTCCACCAGCGCCAGCGGGTAATGTTCGTTCACCAGCACTCCCGCTGCGCGAAACCATTCCCGGGCTGCCTGCTTGCGCTCCGCCGCCACCAGCACCGGAAACAGATGCCACACCGATTCCGAGCCCTCCGGCGCTGGCAACACCTCAATCGCCGTGTTCCGTATGCCGGTCAAGTATTGCTGCGCAATCTCACGCCGCCGCGTGGTCCAACTCGCCAGCCGCGGCAAAAAGGCCCGCCGCAGCATGGCCGCCTGTATTTCGTCCAACCGGCTGTTGTAGCCCATCAATTCATGCCGGTACTTCGCCGACTGCCCATAGTCCCGCAGCTGCCGTATCCATTGCGCCCGTTCCCCCGTGTGGCACAGCACGGCTCCGCCATCCCCCAGCGCTCCCAGGTTCTTGGTGGGGTAAAAACTCGTCGCCGCATAATCCCCCGCCATTCCGCTGGGCACACCCGCAAATCGGGCCCCGATCGACTGCGCGCAATCCTCCACCACCTTCAGGCGAAAATCCCGCTTCAGCGCCGCCAGTTCCCCTTCGTTCAGGCAATGCCCATACAGGTGCACCGGCACAAAAAACCGTATCTCCGGCCGCCGTTCCAGCACCGCGCGGCACTCCGCCAGGTCCAGCATGCCGCTCGCGTCACAATCCACAAACACGGGCAGCGCCCCCAGGTTCAATATGGCCAGCGGCGTGGCAAAAGCGCTGATCGGGCTGGTCAACACAAAGTCTCCCGGCCCACAACCCAGGGCCCGCAACGCCATCTCGATGGCTTCGAGCCCATTGCCCACGCCAATCGCCTCCGGCAACCCCCAGTACGCGGCCAGCCCCTTTTCAAACTCCTCTACCTCCCGGCCCAGCACAAACCAGCCGCTCTCCCCCACTGCTTCCACCGCTTGCAACACGTCCGCGCGCGTGTCGGCCCATTGCCGCTTGAAGTCGTTCGGCAGAATCATTCCCCACCACCCACCCAGCGCCGGAAATCCTCGTAATCGCTCACATAGTCTCCCCGGTCATAGGCGCCCGAAACGAGCACCAGCAGCACCGTTCCCGGTGTGTGATCCCACTGTTCGCCCCAGGTCCGCGCCGGCAGGTACAATCCCTTGGCTGGACTATCCAGCAGAAATTCCTCCCTTTGACGCCCATCATCCGCGCTCACCCGGCAGGACCCACTCAAACAGATCAAAAACTGCTCCTGCTCCCGGTGCGCATGACGTCCCCGCACCTCACCCGTTGGCACGTCGTAAACCCAGAACAGGCGCACCACCGGAAACGGCAGCCACGCCGCTGCTTCCAGCATGCTCAGGGAGCCTCTCGATTCTCGAATGGCAGGCAAGGTATAAAGCTTTACACCTTCGACGCGGGTTGACTGTTGCGACAGCAATCTTCCATTGTTAACCCAATCTCGCCCGAGAGCAAACAAAGAAGTACTAATTCACTACCGGCAGGAACTTCGTCTCCGGCCCGGTAAAGAGCGACTGCGTTTCCACCTCCGCCGGACTCGCCCCGATCACCCGCGGCCGTATCACCAGCAGCGTCTGACCAATGCGCCGGTCGCGCCCGTTGCGGCTCAGCGCCGCCCCAATCACCGGCAGGTTGGCAATGCCCGCCAGCCCGGCCCGGTTCACCGATTCATTGATCGTAATCAGCCCGCTCGCCACGGCCCATTCCCCCGCCTTCAGCCGCACCGTCCCCGTGTACTTGCGCGTCGCTATCACGGGTATGTCGTTGTTCGTCTGCCCGGTCAACACCTTGAATTCTGATTCCACCTCGATGCTCGTTTCCCCATTGGCGTGCAGGTGTGGCGTCAGCTTCAGCGTCAGCCCCAGGTCCTCAAACTGCACGTTCGGCGCCAGCGCAATGGAATTCGTGCCCTGCGCCGCCGCAAAGCCTGTGGTCTGCGTAATGATCGGGTAGCGGTCCCCAATGTGCACGGTCGCCGCCAGCCCGTCGAGCGATCGTACCTGCGCGCTGTACAGGCTCTGCGTCCGCGAATAGGTCATGCTGGCGAACAGTTCCGCCCCGGTTACCCCCAGCCCGAACAGCGTCGCCCCGCCCCCAAAGGTCAGCGCCCCGCGAAACCCGTTCACCACTGCCGGCGACAGAAAGGGCCGCCGCACCAATGGAATCAGCTGGCTCGATGTCGGCAGCGCAAACCCAAACCCCAGATTCGACTGCTCGTTCACCTCCATCAGTTCCACATCCAGCAACACCTGCCCCCGCAGCCGCAGCAACTGGTTCAGCAACAGCTCGGCATACTTCACCTTCGACCACCGGTCGCGAATCATCAGCGAGCCCCGCACCGTGTCAATCGACACCCGCTGCAGCTCGAATATCTGCTGCACCGCCCGGCCCAGTTCCTGCGCCTCGGGCGAGGAAATCGCCGTGGGCACCGGCAAGGTAATGGCCACCGTCCGTTCCTGCTCCCGCCGCTTCTGTTCCGTATCCCGCACCACCATGCCAATCCGCGGGCTGATCGGGTTCACAAACGAACCTGTCGCCAGATTCGCCGCATACACCGCCTCATGGAAGGTCGCCTCCTCCAGCCGCACCTGCCGGTCCTGCGGGTTATCGTAATCCCCGTCGAAGAGCACCTCCAACCCAAAATGCGCCAGCAGCTTCGTGTACAGATCTTTGGCATCCCCCCGGAAGTCCAGCGTCAGCCGCACCGGTTTCGGTTCCAGCGCCGGCGGCGGCGCCAGCCGCTCCACATCCAGACGGTCCGTCTCCGTCATCCGGAATTCGGGGTCCACTTCCGCCGGCAGTGGCTTGTTGCTCGTGATCGTCGCCCGCTCCAGCGCCTGGCTCCGCAATTGTGCCGTCTTGCCCGCCGCCAACCGGTTGCCCGGCTCGAGCAGCGCCACCTGCTGATAGAGCAGCCACGCCTCCGTAATGCGGCCCTCTTCTTCGAGGCTTTCCGCTCGCCACAACAGCGATTGAGGGTCGGCAAATGGAAAATCCTGCCCGGCGCAGACCAGTGCCCAGGCCAGCACGAGCCAGCGCATCCACTAATGTTGACGCCCACCCCGCCCCGCCCGTGCATAAACTTTCTCCCCCAATCGTCCGATTCTTTCCCCATGGGAAGCTTCACCAGCAGCTTGAGCAGTTTGCAATCCATCAGCGCCAAAGGCTCCAACGGCGTTCAGAACCCCAATTTGAGCCGCTTTGCCCCCGCCATTCCCGAAACTTTCGAGGAACTCGGCCTTTCGCAAAGCTTCGTCACCGATCTTGTCCTCCGCCGCCTCCTGCTCGAAGGCTTCAGCTCCCTCACCAGCCTCAGTCAGACGCTGAAGCTGTCGATTTCCATCATCGATATTGTTTTCAAGCACTTGCGCGCTCAGCAGTTGGTGGAAGTCAAGGGCATGATCGGCAACGACTACTCCTTCGTGCTCAGCCAGGCCGGCCGTCAGTTGGCCAGTGACCGCTTCGCCATCGTCCAATATGCCAGCGCCGCCCCGGTTTCGCTCAAAGATTACGTCGCCGCTACGCGCCTGCAGGCCGCCAAAGTCTTTGTTGACCGTCGCACCCTGCGCATGGCCTTCAGTGACCTCGTCGTGCCCGACCGTTTGCTCGACCAACTGGGCCCCGCCCTCATCAGTCAGAACTCCATCTTCCTCTACGGCCCTTCTGGCAACGGCAAGACCTCCATCGCCGAGCGCTTGTTGCGCGTCTACCAGGACGGCATTCTCATGCCCTACGCCGTCGAAGTCGACAACCAGGTGGTCCAGCTCTACGACCCCGTCGTCCACCAGCGCATTGAAATGGACGACCCCGAAATTGACCCCCGCTGGGTGCTCTGCAAACGCCCCTGCATCGTCGTCGGTGGCGAACTCGTCCCCAACATGCTTGAGCTGCGCCTCGATGACGCTTCCGGCATTTACGCCGCTCCCCTCCAGATGAAGTCCAACAATGGCATCTTCATCATTGACGACTTCGGCCGTCAGCTCATCAGTCCGCGTGACCTTCTGAATCGCTGGATTGTCCCGCTCGACCGCCGCGTGGACTACCTCTCGCTCCGTTACGGCGTCAAGTTCCAGATTCCCTTTGAAATGATGGTGGTCTTCTCCACCAACCTTGACCCTTCAGACCTCGCCGACGAAGCCTTCCTCCGCCGTATCCAGAACAAGATTCTGATTGAGCCCGTCGAGCCCCACGTCTTCGACCAGATCTTCCATCGCGTCTTCCGCGGCAAAGAGGTCCCTTACCACGAGGATGCTCCGGAATTCCTCCGTACGCTTTGCCTACAGGACGGACGCGAATACCTGCGCGCCTGTTATCCCCTGGATATCTGCAATCTGCTGCTCAGCATCAGCCGCTACGAACATCGCGCACCGGAAGCCAGCCGTGAGGACCTCGAACGGGCCGTCAATCTCTACTTTGCGCGGGATTAGCTATTCTGCGTCGGCGCCACGAAATCCGGGGGCGCCTCGGAGCCCTCACCAAAGAAGTACTTCTCCATTTGGTCCAGCAGAAATTGCTGAGCTTCGCTCGTGCCCAGGTTCAGCCGGTATTCGTTCATGAGCATCTTCATGTGCTCCACCCACTGCTTCCAGGCTTCCTGCGATACATTTTCAAACACCCGCTGGCCCAGCGGATGACCATCAAAGGGGACTTCCTTCAGTCCAGGCAGTTCCTTCTGCAACTTGACACAGAAGACCAGCCGTTCCGTAGCTTCACTCATGAATCCAGAATAGCCGTTTAGCTGGCTATCTGGCGTGATACATCCGCTCGCGCTGCTGCGCTCGCCAGCCGTTTCTGCTTTAACTGGTCCAGATATTCGCTCAGCTTCATCGGCATCTTCGCACCCTTTTCATAGGCGCGCTGCACCGCTTTCTGATACCGCTTCAGCACTTCCTTCTGTGAGGAATCCCCAAAATCGCACGCCTGTATGTCCAGTAACAGTTCAATTTCCCAAGGTTGAAACGTGTTGCGATTGATGCTGCCGCGGATCAGCTCATTGAGCAGACGCTGAAACTGCGCATGGACCACTTCGCTGTCGTGGATGTCTGGATCGTAAGGAAGGGCCATTCGACGTTTCGCCTCAATGAGTCTCATCGTCTGGGTAGCGGCAGAACTTGAGCCTTTGGGTCGAAAGTAATGGGAAAAAAGTTGCGTCCCGCGGATAAACTAGGGGGAACATGGCTTCCGTACAGCCCTTTCACATCGCCTTCCCCGTTCACGATCTCCAGCTGGCCCGCGATTTCTACGGCGCTCTGCTGGGCTGCCCCGAGGGCCGCAGCTCCGACGAATGGATTGATTTTGACCTCTACGGCCACCAGATCGTAGCCCACCTCAAGCCCGGCCACACCCCGGAACTTCACCATAACGCCGTCGACAGTCACGCTGTTCCCGTGCCCCACTTTGGCGTCGTGCTCACCATGGACGACTGGAAAGCCCTGGCGGCCAAGCTGGAGGCCGCTGGCATACAGTTCATCATCAAGCCCTACATCCGCTTCCAGGGCCAGGTGGGCGAGCAGGCCACCATGTTCTTCCTCGACCCCTCCGGCAATGCCCTCGAATTCAAGGCCTTCGCCGACATCTCCCAGCTCTTCGCCAAATAGCGCGTCTAATTCTTGTGCGCGTGCATTCGCCGCAGCCGCGCAATCTGGCTGGTCAACTCGTCCTTGTCCGGGTCAAAGGGCCGCATCATCAGGTAGCTTTCGAGGTCCTTGGCCGCCGCCTGAAAGCGGTGCGTCGCCGCCCGCGTCGCCGCCCGTTGCCGCAGCGCATCGGCGTCCACCGGGTCGGCTTCCAGCAGGAGGTCCAGCACTTGCGAGGCCTTGTGCCAGGCCTGCCGCTGCAGGTAGATCATTCGCAGGTTGTTCAACATCCGGATGAAGATCATCCGCTTCGTCGCTGCCACCAGATAGCGCGCATCCACTTCCTCTTCGAGATTCTCCCGTATCTTCCCGCCGTTGAAAACGTCGATGTAGTAATCATCCCCGTCTTCTTCCACCTTCACCAGAAAGTGCCCCGGCGCGGGAATGCCCTCCACCTTCACCCCCAGCCGCCGCCCCAGTTCCATGTACAGAATCGAGAGCGTAATCGGAATGCCCCGCCGCTGCTCGAGCACATAGTTCAGGCACGAGTTGTGAGGGTTGTAATAATCCTCGTCATTGCCCCCAAACTGCAGCTCCCCAAAGAGGTATTCCCCCGCCGTCACTCGAAAGCCATGGCGGTTGCGTTCGCGTATCTGTCCGGCGTGATAGTCCAGCTCCGCCAGCCAGGGCTCCAGCGGCAATCCCGGATACTCAATCCGCGCCACCAGCAGCGCCGCCTCGTCGAGTTCGATCGAGTCATCCTCGTCGCGCAGCAGTTTTTCGAGGGCGTTCATGGGCTTATGAGTAGAATAGCGTTCTGTGCGTTACTGTCTGCTGCTGTGCCTTGTCCCGGCTCTTCTGGCGCAATGCGACCTGCGCTGGGACGCCGATGGCGATGGCCGCCCCGAACGCATCCGTGTCCTGGGCGATGGCACGGAAGGCCCGCTGGTGGCTCAGGACACCCGCGGTCGCACCCGCTGGACCATTGACCCCCACGTCGTCACCCGCGAATGCCACCCCCTCGAAATCTTTGGCCGCCGCGGCATCGCCATCTTCCCCCACGGCATGGCCTTGCGCTTCTTCGAATACCGCGACGGCCAATGGACCTCCCGCGATCTCTACACCTTCTACACCGCCAGTTGGCAGGGCGGCCTCATCCAGGCCGACATCAATGGCGATGGCCGGCCCGACCTCTTCGCCGGCAATTACTGGCTCGAAAGCCCCGCCGAATGGCACCTGCCCTGGCGCCTCTTCGCCATCAACACCTTCAGCGAACACCCCGATAGCGCCACCGCCCAGCTCCACTGGGACGGCCGGCGGCTCCTTTGGGTGGAGTCGCGCCGCCCGCGCGGCCGCATCGTCTGGTTCCACCCCCCGGCTGACCGCCGCCAGCTCTGGCTGCCCGAGCCCCACCCCCTCAATGGAAAACTCGACTGCCCCCAGCTCACCCTGCGCCAGGGGCAACCGCGCCTTACTTCCGCAAATAGTCGTCGTTGCCGCTGATCCAGTCCTCCCGCCGCGGCGTGAACAGGTCGGTCACCATCGAATCCTCCACAACATCCACCGAGTGCGGCACATGCGGCGGAATCTCCAGGCTCTCGCCCGGCCCCAGCGGAATTTCCCGCCCCGCGATGTGAAACACAATCTTGCCGCTGTGCACCATCGATACCTGCTCGTTGTGGTGGTGGTGCAAAGCCACGTGCCCACCCTTCTTCAGCTCCAGCCGGGCAATGGTCATGCCTCCGGTATGCACCACGCGCCGGTGAAAATGCGGCGTCACTTCCTCAAGCGGAATCTGGTTCCAGTCATGTACGGTCATAGGCTGAGTATCTAACACTGCGTTTGGCTTCAAAAGCGCAGCCCGAAATCGTACAGCGTGTACCCCACCGCCTGTCGCGTGTAGGTCCACGCCGCCTCCAGCGCCGGCATGCCCCGCGTCGGCCGGGGCGAGGCCGCGCACGCAATGCCGTGCGTCCGCATCATCCGCTTGGCCCGGTACAGGTGATAGCCGTCGCTCACCAGCAAACACGTCTCCGCCCCCAACCGCTTCAGTATCTCCGCGCTCGCCGCTATCGATTGCGCCGTCGACGCCCCCGCCCGCTCAATGTAGATCTGCTCAATCGGCACCCCCCGCGCCGCCAGATACTCCCGCCCCACTTCCGCTTCCGTATGCACCGGCTCTCCCCCAGAGCCCCCCGTCGTCACAATCACCGGCGCCAACCCCCGCCGGTAGAGCGCCAGCGCGTGATCCAGCCGCGCCTTCAGCACCGGCGAGGGCTTGCCCTTGTATTCCGCCGCCCCCAGCACCACAATCGCCGCCGCCGGCCGCGCCTCATCGCGATGCGCCTGTTCCCGCACCGCCAGCGCCACCCGGCCCACCTCGATGAACCATAGCGCCAGCACAATACCCGAGAGACTGAGCAGTATCTTCTTCAAGGCGGCCGTTTTTTAGTCTACTGGAGCTATGCCTCCTTCGCGCGTCGAGCGCCTCACCAGCCTGCACAACCCCCTGCTCAAACGCATCCGGCTGGCCATCCAGAAAGGCGCCCTTACCGAAGACGGCCTCTGGGTGGCCGAGGGCTTCCACCTGCTCGAAGAGGCCATCAACAGTGGCCTGCCCCCGGAGATCATCGTCGGCACCGCCCAGGGTCTCTCCAGCCTCGGCAACCTCGCTGACCGCATCATCGAAGTTCCCGACGCCCTCTTCCGCGACATCTCGGGCGTCGAAAACCCCCAGGGCATTCTCGCCCTTGTCCGTCCCCCCGTCTGGGAACGCAGCCTGCTCCAAACCCCGCAAGCCCTCCTGCTCGCTCTCGACGGCATCCAGGACCCCGGCAACGCCGGCACCATCCTCCGCTCTGCCGAAGCCTTCGGCGTCACCGCCGTCATCGCCCTCCGCGGCACCGTCGACATGGCCAACCCCAAAGTGCTCCGCGCCTCGGCCGGCAGCGTCTTCCGCCTGCCCGTCTTCCGGGCCGAACTCGCCGAACTCCCCTCGCCCCTCTATGGCGCCTCGGGCTCCGGCGAGCTCACCGTCGATGCCGTCGACTGGCGCGGCGCGGCCACCATCATCATCGGCAGCGAAGGCCGCGGCCTCACCGAGGCCGTCCGCAAAGCCTGCCGCACCGTCGCCATCCCCACCACCGGCGTCGAAAGCCTCAATGCCGCCACCGCCGCCACCATCTTCCTCTACGAAGCCGCCCGCCAGCGCCGCCAGTCATGAACTCCCTCTTCGACGAGCCCGATTCCTCAGCCCCCCGCCCCCTCGCCGAGCGTCTCCGCCCGGAAACCCTCGATCAGGTCGTCGGCCAGCGCCACCTCCTCGCCCCGGGCCGCCCCCTCCGCACCATGGCCGATCAGGACCGCCTCAAGAGCATGATCCTCTGGGGCCCCCCCGGCGTCGGCAAAACCACCATCGCCCGCCTGCTCGCCCGCCACTCCCAGGCCGACTTCGTCCCCTTCAGCGCCGTCCTCAGCGGCATCAAGGAAATCAAGGCCGTCATGGCCGACGCCGAGCGCAACCTCCGCCAGGGCCGCCGCACCGTCGTCTTCGTCGATGAAATCCACCGCTTCAACAAGGCCCAGCAGGACGCCTTCCTGCCCTATGTCGAGCGCGGCGACATCATCCTGATCGGCGCCACCACCGAAAACCCCAGCTTTGAGATCAACAGCGCCCTGCTCAGCCGCGCCAAGGTCTTCACCCTCCGCGCCTTAACCACCGCCGAGCTCGAAGAACTCCTCACCCGCGGCCTCGCCGCTCTCGAAGCCACCGCCGAGCCCGGCGTCCTCGGCATGATCGCCGCCTTCGTCAACGGCGACGCCCGCAACGCCCTCAACCTCCTCGAACTCGCCGTCGAATCCGCCCCGGACCGTACCCTCCGCGTCGATGGCCTCGAAGCCCTCCTCGAGCGCCGCATGCTCCTTTACGACAAGTCCGGCGAGGAACACTACAACCTCATCAGCGCCCTCCACAAAAGCGTCCGTAGCTCCGACGCCGACGCCGCCCTCTACTGGCTCGCCCGCATGCTCGAGGCCGGCGAAGACCGCCTCTTCCTCGCCCGCCGCCTTGTCCGCATGGCCATCGAAGACATTGGCCTGGCTGACCCGCGCGCCGTCGAACAGGCCATCGCCTGCCAGCAAACCGTCCACTTCCTCGGCGAACCCGAAGGCGACCTCGCCCTCGCCCAGCTCACCCTCTACCTCGCCGTCGCCCCCAAAAGCGACGCCGCCTACCAGGCTCTCAAGGCCGCTCAGGCCGCCGCCCGCCACCACCTCGCCGAGCCCGTCCCGCCCCAACTCCGCAACGCCCCCACCCGCCTCATGAAAGAACTCGGCTATGGCGCCGGATACGAACATGCCCACCAAAGCGAAGACGCCGTGGTGGGCATGCAATGTCTGCCGGATTCCCTCGCCGGCACGCGCTTCTACTGGCCCACCAACCGGGGCCTCGAAGCCAGAATCCGCGAGCGCATCGATCAATGGCTCGCCCGCCGCGTTGCTATTTCTTCTTCACCTTCGAAGCATCAGCCGTAACCGTAATCTCAATCCGGCTCTTGCCCACCAGCTTCGCCACACCCACCGTCGTCCGCGCCGGCCGCGGTTCCGGGAAGTAGTTCATGTACACCTTGTTCATCCGCTCAAACAGGTCCATATCCGTCAGGTACACCTGCACCGCGATCGCGTCCGCCGGCGTCACGCCCGCCGCCTTCAAAATGCGGTCCACATTGTCCAGCGTCGCCTGCACTTCGGCCTCAAAATTGTCCGGTATCTGCCCGGAAGCGTCCCGTCCAATCTGACCGGCCACATACAGCACACCATTGGACACAATGCCCGGCGTATAGGGGCCTGCCGTGGTCGCCCCGGCCGGCACAATCGGTTTCTTTTCCGCCGAGAGTATCGGCAGCAGCAGCGCAGTAGCGAAGAAATAGCGAAGTAGTCTCATGTTTTTCACCTTAGCTTGCAGTGTATAGCATTGCGGTTAGTACCTTAGTACCTGCGAAAATTAGTCCCATTCACTCATTGTTCCGGTGAGCCAAATCGCAGATCCTAACAGTGTCAGGAGAGCTAACGCGAGTGTTTGGTATGCAAAGCAGCGGACGTGGTGTTAAAGATTCGAGCGATCGTCGGGCCTCAGACCGTTTCCCGATCGAGCGCGAAGTGCGCTACAAGGTGTTGTCCAAGCGTAGTGCCGACGAAGCCGGTAGCGGCAAGACCGTGAACATGAGCAGTTCGGGTGTTCTGTTCACCGCCCAGCATTTCCTCATCCCTGGCAAGCGCGTCGAAGTTTCCATCAGTTGGCCCGCCCAGCTGAACAATACGACCAACCTCAAATTGGTCGCCCGCGGACGCGTCGTGCGCTGCGAGGATGGCCAGGCCGCCCTCGAAATTCAGCAGTATGAGTTCCGGACGCAAGGCAGTACCAGCGTCAACTAGTTTTTGTTCGGTTGTTGTCCTTCTCCGTTGTAGTACTCGATTCGTAGAGAGAATCCATTCATTTCAGGCCAGACTCCGCATTGTGAGTTCTGGCCCTTTTTTATGCAATATGGTGGCCGCTCCGCGACGGGTCAAACACCAGGTCTCCCGCCGTATTCACCTTGCCCCATCGCGCCCCCAGCCGCACTTCCGCCCAACCCCCAGCAAAACTCCGCGCTTCCTGATACTTCGGCGGGATGGCAAAAGCCCCCTGCGAATCAATGTAACCCCACCGCCCATACCACTTCACGGCCGCCAGCCCCTCGGAAAAATCCGCGCAATCCTCATACAGCGGGTTGATGCGCCAGTGTCCGTTCGGTTCAATAAAGCCCCACTTTTCCACCGATTGCACCGCCGCCAGCCCGCGCACGAACGGCCGCGCCATCGAAAATTCCGGGTGTATCACCGTCCGCCCCTGCTGGTCGATAAAGCCCCAGAAATCCCCAAAATCCATGGCAATCAGGTCGACTTCCGCCGCGAATTCCCCCTGCTGCTGCAGCGTTTCCCACGCCTCCACGATTTCCTTCAGCTTCTCTTCCGCTTTGCGCCGCAAGCGTTCGGGCTCATGCTGGTGCCGGTCCGGATGCCAGATCTTCACCAGGTCCAGATACGCCGCCCGTGCTTCTTCGAGCGTGCAGAGGGGCCGCACTTCCAGTACCTGGTAGGCGCGCGTCAGGGCTTCTTTCAGCGGAGTACTTATGCTGCTCAAATCGCTCTATCGGCCTAAAACACGCGTTGCTTGAGACGGGCAATGTTGAATTTTGCGGTTTCCGCCACCGCCATCACCGTCATCACCCCCGCCTGTACCGGGTCTGACACCACCAGGTCCGACGCCTCCGGCACGCTGCCAGCCATGTTCAGGCTCACTACCAGCAACCCCTGCGCCCGCACTTCCCGCACGGCCACCTCGATTTCCCCGCCCATCAGGCTCCCGGCCAGCACCAGCGCCTTGGCCCGCGGCAGCCGCGCCACGGCCCGCACCGCGTCCGCCAGTTGCTGCTCGCCCACCAGCGGAATCGTGTCCACCGAAATGTGTTCCCCGCGCAGATTATGCCGGTCGGCTTCCGAAATCGCCCCAATGGCCACCTGCGCCACCTGCGCCCCGCCCCCCATGATGATGATGCGCTTGCCGTAGATCTTCTCCATGCTGCGCACCGCCTCTACGCTTTTCACAACCGGCAGCGCCCGCAGCCGCTCCAGCAGCAATTCGGTTTCCGGCCGCGGCAACTCCACCTCGAAAAAAGTCCGCTCCTCGTCCCCGCTCCGGCTGCCCAGTATGGCCACCGAGGTGATGTTCCCATCGAGCGCCGCAATCACTCCCGTAAGCTGATGCAGCACCCCCGTACCGGCATGCACATGCAACACCAGCGCCACCTTGTGCGTATCAGCCATGGATTTCGTACTTCCGCAATATCTCGGGCCAGATTCCCTTGGCCTGTAGCAATATCTCGCACACCTCGCGCACCGCCCCATCCCCGCCGCGCGCCCGCGTCACGTACGCCGCGCTACGCTTCACCTCTTCCCGCGCATTCGCCGTGGCAAAACTCAGGCCCACGCGGTTGAACAACACAACGTCGGTGAAATCATCCCCGATAAAGGCCACCCGCTGCGCGTCCACCTGGGCATCCCGGAGAATCTCTTCCAGAATCGGAATCTTCTCGATGTGCCCCTGGTAGACATACTTCATCTTGGCCTGCCGCGCGCGCTCTACCGTGGCTGGCGACACCCGCCCGCTGATCACCCCCGTGGCAATGCCGTGCCAGCTCAGCCACTGCAGCGCGATGCCGTCCTGCGAGTCAAAGGCTTTGGTTTCGAGAATACTGCCGTCGGGGAAGGGAATGTTGTAGAGGCGCCCGTCGGTGAGCACCCCGTCCACATCCATCAACAACACATCAATTTGCGCTGCCCGCGCCGCAAGCTCCGGGCTCAGCTCATACGCCATGCCCGCTATTGTCGCAAACCGCGCCAGGCTCAGCTCAGTAGCGATAACGGCCCTGTGCGTAGCGCACCAGTGGGCCTTCCACATAACGCCACGAAAAGGTGGCCAGCCCGATCACCAGCACCAGACTGCCCGCCGTCACAGCCAGCGCATACGGGGAATCCGTCGCCGGCTTGGTCTGCCGCAGGCCATGGTGCAACAGGCCATTGAGCGGCTGATGAAAAAGATACAGAAAGTAGGACGTCAACCCCACATGCTGCAAGGCCTGGTGTCGCAATACTCCGCTTTGCGTCGCGGTCAGGACTAGCACCAGCAGCAGTGAGTAGAATGCCGCCAGTAGCGAGAACTGCCAGATTTGGCTCTTCGTGCCTATCATCACCACCAGCATCACTACCGCTGCCACGGCGAGCTTGCCGCGCTGACGAATGAGGCTGCTCCAAATCCCCCCATCGCGCCGGGCAATGGCCACCAGCAGGCCTCCGGCGAAGGCATCCAGTCGGCAGGGCAGCAGCGTGTAGGGGCCCACCACCGGGTTGCCCAGCCCGGCCAGCGCCAGCCGGCAACCCAGCGCAACAAGGAAGGCCCCGGCCGCCATCTGCGCCAGACGCTTCCCTGTCCAGTGCCGCACCACCAGCGGCAGCAACAGATAGAACTGCTCTTCCACGGCCAGCGACCAGGTCACCGCCAGCCAACCGGACCCGTAATGCTGCCGCCAGGCCATGAACCAGTTCTGCAGGAAAACCGGGTAGCTCCAGAAGGGCAATTCGTAGCCAAACAGCAGGCGCATTCCCTCACTGGCCGGGTTTGCCAGCAACGCTGCCAAGGCCAGGTAGAGCAAAAGTGAGGCTACATACAGCGGCAAGATGCGAAACGATCGCCGCCAGTAAAAGGTCCGGTAGTACCTCTCCGAATCACGGACAGCCAGCAGGTTGCCCCCGATCAGAAAGCCCGACAGGACAAAAAAGAGATCCACCCCCGACCAGGCGAGTTGAAAGGGAAAGGCATTCGCCAGCCCTGGGGATCCCTCAACGCCGTAGTGCCAGAAGATGACCAGCAGAATGGCGATGCCCCGAATGGAATCCAGCTCGGGAACTCGGCTGCCAGGGGGCATCTCCCAATGTTAGTGCCCGGGCGAGAGGCCCAACGGCCGCTAGCAGTGCTGGTCGAAGGCTTCCTTGAGCCGCATGGAGAGCGAAAACGGGTCGCTGGTTTCGATGTCGCGCCGGTGCAGGGCGAAGACGGGCTTGCCTTGCTTGAAGAGGAACATGGCGGGGCTGGAGGGTGGAAACTCGCTCAGAATGCCACGCAGGTGGGCCGTGGCGGCCTCGTCGCCACCGGCGAAAACGGTAGCGGCCTTGGCCGGCTTCTTGGCGTTCTGCAACGCCGCGCCAATAGCGGGCCGGGCCTTGCCGGCGGCGCAACCACATACCGAGTTCACCACCATCAGCACGGTTTCGGCCTTCAGCGCCTCATCCACGGCTTCCGGGGTCCGCGTCTCTTCCACGCCAAACCGCGTCAAATCTTCACGCATGGGAATCAGAAACTGTTCGGGATATGCCATACCTTCATTTTCGCACTGAAGCGTATACTTTGAAAATCTGCTGGCCTGATTCATAATCGGGCAGGCCAGCGCTAAGCCAGATCCCCCAACTCGGGCACTTACGCTTTCTTCACCAAACTTCCTTGCCCCGTGCTGGTCCCCAATGGCACTCCTCGTGCCGGTTGTCTTGGGTGATCTGGCTCACGATTTCCTCCAGGTTGTACTCCGGCGCCACCGCCTGCGAGTTCGATCTTCCCATCGCGCGACTCACCCGCTCGCCAGATTCATGTGCAGCTCCTTGCCACCCGCACCCGCGCTCAGTGTCGCCCATTAAGAAACGCCTCCACTTCCTCGTCCGACATCGGCCGCGTGGCCTGGTCAAACTGCCCCTTCGTCAATTCAAAAACCCCCTTCAGACTGCCAAACTTGGGCGGCCTCTTGGCTGTAGGCTACACCAGTTCGGCAATGATTCGCCCGCGCCGTCGAATCGTCACCCGCTCACCCTTCTCCACCGCCGCCAGCAGCTGTGTAAGCTTGCTTCTCGCTTCCGTCACGCTCACGTCCACGGTTCAACTCTAGCTGGCTGCTGGCTAGTTCGCAAACCGCGATCAATCGAATCGGAATCTGCTCCCCGTACACCCCCCCGCACTCCCTGCCATACTGGCAAAGTCCCCCCTGCGATGAGCGTCTACACCCTCAAAGACTCCCCCTACTCCAGCCACATGCGCCTACTCGCCCTGCTCCACCCCGCCCGCGACGGCGCCCGCCTCCTCGACGTCGGCTGCGGCAACGGCTACCTCTCAAACCTCCTCACGCAGAAGGGCTTCACCGTCACCGGCATTGAACACCCCCTCGGCTTCGACGGCCCCCCGCCTGCCATCGTCCACGATCTCGAACTCCCCCTCCCCCCCCTCCCTGGCCCCTTCGACGTCATCGTCATCGGCGACGTCCTCGAACACCTCCGCCGCCCGGGCGACTTGCTCGCAAACCTCCGGCCCCACCTCGCCCCCAACGGCAAAATCCTTGCCTCCCTCCCCAACAGCGGTAACCTCTACTTCCGCCTGCACATCCTCTTCGGCAGCTTCCCGGAGGACGAAAAAGGCCTCTTTGACCGCACCCACCTCCACTTCTGGATGCTCGCCAACTGGCGCGGCCTCTTCGAGCGTTCCGGCTATACCTTCCAGGTCGCAGACGTCACCGGCATCCCCGTCGGTCTCGCCATCCCCTCCCTTGGTTGGCTCGATAGCGTTTGCTATCATTTGGCACGAGGATGGAAAACTCTGTTCGCCTACCAGTTTCTGACGGTAGCGAAGCCAAAGTAGTGGTGGTGATGCCCGCCTATAACGCGGCCAAAACCCTCCACATGACCTACGCCGAGCTCCCCCACGACGTCGTGGACCTCGTCATCGTTGTCGACGACGGCTCCAAGGACGAAACCATCCGCATCGCCCGCGAACTCGGCCTCGAACTCTTCGTCCATAACCGCAATTACGGCTACGGCGCCAACCAGAAAACCTGCTACCGCGAGGCCCTCCGCGCCGGCGCGGACATCATCGTCATGGTCCACCCGGACTATCAATACGACCCCACCCTCCTGCCCCAGATCATCGCCCCCATCCAGCAGGGCACCGCCGACGTCGTCCTCGGCTCCCGCCTGCTCAACGGCGACCCCCTCTCCGGCGGCATGCCCTGGTGGAAGTACATCTCCAACCGCTTTCTCACCTGGGCGGAAAACACCGTCTTCGGCCTTACCCTCGCCGAA
>VFQU01000238.1_pt1 | contig 58086 bp, 50 predicted proteins | sample 3512311 | NCBI WGS metagenome assembly VFQU01 (sample SAMN10412377, study PRJNA504923) | tailings metagenome | isolation source: Relicate 3 Philex TSF3 active mining site | place: Philippines: Tuba, Benguet | collected 2017-08-29 | reverse complement strand
GTGCATCTCGGCGCGGATCCAGTGCACGGCGAAGCTCACGAGGCGCACGCCCTGGTCTGGGTCGAAACGCTTGACCGCCTTCATCAGGCCGATGTTGCCTTCCTGGATGAGGTCGGCCAGCTGCAGGCCGTAGCCGTTGTAGCCGCGGGCGACATGGACGACGAAGCGCAGGTGGGACAGCACCAGCTTGCGGGCGGACTCGAGGTCCTGCTCGGCCTGGTAGCGGCGTGCCAGCGCCTGCTCTTCCTCGACGCTCAGCACCGGGATGCGGTTGACCGTGCCGATGTAGGCATCCAGCGTGCCGATAGCGGCAGGTACCGGAAGATTGTGCGCAACAAGAGCCTGGGTCATGTCCTTCTCCATAGGCAGGGACTTTAGCAGTCTATCCGTGAGAGTGCTAAACCGCGGGTGAAGTTCCCGGAGCGGCCATGCCCGTCACCCGGAGTCAGATGCGGACGCCAGGATGCAATTCAAGTGCCTGCCGCCTGCAGGGCCTCAAGCCGGGGCAGCCGCCAGTCCACGGCCCCCAGACCGCGGCCCTCCAGGTAGCGGTTGGCCGCCGAGAAGTGGCCGCAGCCCATGAACCCCCGGTAGGCCGACAGCGGCGAAGGATGCGGCGCGCGCAGCACGGCGTGGCGGGTGCGGTCGATGAACTTGCCCTTGGCCTGGGCGTAGCTGCCCCAGAGCAGGAAGACCAGGCCCTCGCGCTCGCGGTTCAGGCAATCGACGACGGCATCGGTGAAGGCCTCCCAGCCCTTGCCCTGGTGCGAGCCGGCACGCCCGGCCTCGACCGTCAGCACCGCGTTCAGCAGCAGCACGCCGCGCTGCGCCCAAGGCAGCAGGCAGCCGTGGTCGGGCGGCTCGATACCGAGATCGCGGCGGATCTCGGCAAAGATGTTGGCCAGCGAAGGCGGCACCGGCACGCCCGGCAGAACCGAAAAGCACAGGCCGTGCGCTTGCCCCGGCCCGTGGTAAGGATCCTGGCCCAGAATCACCACTTTCACCGCTTCGAAAGGGGTCGTGTCCAACGCGGCGAAGATCTGCCCCGGCGGCGGATAGATGCGGACGCCGCGCCCGCGCTCGGCCAGCAGGAACTGGCGCAGCGCGTCCATGCCCGGCGAGAGCAGCACCTCAGCCAGGCGGGACTTCCACGATGGGTGCAGACGCACCCGCTCCAGCGCCTCGCTCAAGTGCCCTGCACCTTGGAGCGCATGATCCGGCCCACCCGCAGCTGGAACAGCAGCTTGGTGACGAGCAGACGCTCCTCGATCGGCTTCTCGACCAGATCATTGGCCCCTGCGCGCAGCAGGGCCGACTGATTAGCCGGATTGTCGTCGCCGGTCATCACCAAGATCGGCAGCTGCGCCTTGCCGTAGCCGAAGCGCCCGCGGACTTGCTCCAGCAGGTCGTGGCCGGTCATGCCGCCCTTGAGGTAGACGTCGGTCAACACGATGTCCGGACCGGGCACGCGGCCCTCGGCGACATACTGCTCCAGCAGCGCCAGCGCATCCTCGACGCTGACCACGTGGGTCACCTTGAGGCCGTGCTTTTCCAGCATGCGCCGGGTGGCGACCGCCACCACCTTGCTGTCCTCGACGTAGAGCACCTCGCCGCCAGTCTCGTCCTGCGGATGCACGTAGCCGCGGATGAAGGCGCCGAGGGCCGCGAAGCCCAGCGACTTGTCGAAGTAGTCGGTGACATCATCGCTGAAGCTGCGCTCGATGAGGCGCTCGTTGACGTCGCCCGAGACCACGATGATCGGGATGAAGGCCTGCGGCGCATGCTCGCGCACGTAGCGGGCGAGCTGCAGGCCGTCCATGTCGGGCAGCCGCAGGGCCGTGGTGACCAGGTCAACCACCCCGGACTGCAGGGCTGTCTGGGCCTCCGCGCCCGTCTCGCAGGACAGCACGGTGACGCCAGGCAACTCGGCCTTGAGCACCTGCTCCAGGAGGCGACGCACGACCTTGGAGCCATCGACCACCATCACCCGCGGGGTCTCCGAGGTGATGTGGCGGGTGATGCTGGCGCCGCTCATGCGCGCACCCCGGCACTCGTTGATGCTTGAAGCCCCTTACTCGACATCGACTGTCCTCCCCGACTGTCCCTGGCGCAGATGATGGCCGACAGCGAGGTAGGCCCCCAACCAGCCCAGTGCGGCAGCCGCGCAGGGTACCGCAAGGGTGGCGGGGATGCCGAATCCACGCAGCCGGAAGCCGCTGTCATAGCTGCTGACCAGCGCATCCACCGGGCCGGCCAGCCCGAACTGCAGCAGTGCCAGCAGGGTGAGGGCAAAAAGGCCGGCCAACAGCCCGTACCAGGCGCCCAGGTAGAGGAAGGGGCGGCGGATGAAACCCGCCGTGCCGCCCAGCAGCTGGATCACCGAGATCTCTTCGGCGCGCCCCTGCACATCCAGCCGAACCGTATTGCCGACAACCAGCAGAGCGCCGGCGAGCAGCAGCACCCCGAGCGCAACCACGGCGCGCTCGCCGAGCTGCAGCCAGGCCTCGAGGCGTTGCCGCCAGAGCGCGTCGTGCTGCACGAGCTCGACCCCCGGCAGCGATTCCAGCGCGCGCACCAGGGCGGACAGGTCCGCCTGCGCCGCCGGCGCCACGTCCAGCACCGCGGGAATGGGATTCTCGTCAAGCAGGGCGAGGGCCTCGCCGAAACCGGCATAGCGCTGGAACTCGGCCAGCCCCTGTTCGGGCGTGCGCAGGCTGACCTCGGCCACGCCGGGCAGGTCAAGGGCGGCCTGCTCCAGCCGTTGGCGGGCGGGCTCATCGAGTTCGAGTTCGAGGAAGACGCCGATCTCGCGGGCCTGCTCGACCGCGCCGGTGAGCCCCTTGAGATTGTCGATCATCAGGGCCAGGGCCAGGGGCAGGACCATGGCGATGGCCATGACGCCCACGGTCAGCGCGGTGGCGAACGGCCGGGTGGCGATCCTCCCCAGGCTCGACACGAGGCTGTACAGATGCAGGTCGCGCCAGTGCGCGAGCGCGGCGGCGAACCCGCGGGGAGCGGCGACAACGCGCGGCGCCGCGGGAGGCCGGCGACGACGGTTGCGGCTCATGCCGGCGCCCCCGGGCGGAAATCGTCGACCAGCCGGCCGTGATCCAGCACCAGCACGCGCTTGCCCATGCGCCGCACGAGGTGCAGGTCGTGGCTGGCCACGAGCACGGACGTGCCCTGGGCCGGCAGTTCGGCGAACAGCCGCATGATGTCCTCGGCCAGCTGCGGATCGAGATTGCCGGTCGGCTCATCCGCCACCAGCAGCGGTGGCTGCGCGACGATGGCGCGGGCGATGCCGACGCGCTGCTGCTCGCCCGCCGAGAGCCCCTGCGGCGAACTGCGCTCGCGCCCCAAGAGGCCGACCCGCTCCAACGCGGCGCGCACGCGCGCGGCGATCTCGGCGCGCGGCAGGCCGGCGATCAGCAGCGGCAGAGCGACGTTGTCGAACAGGCTGCGGTCGAGCAGCAGGCGGTGGTCCTGGAAGACCATGCCGACCCGCCGGCGCACGAAGGGCTGCTCGCGCGCGCTGACCTGGGCGAGGTTGCGACCCTCCAGCAGCACGCTGCCGCGGCTGGCGCGCTCGGCCAGATGGATCAGCCGCAGCAGGGTGCTCTTGCCGGCGCCGGAATGACCGGTGACGAAGACCATCTCGCCGCGCTCGAGATCGAAGCTGAGCTCGCGCAGGGCCTCGTTGCCGCCCGCATAGCGCTTGGACACCGCATCGAAACGCAGCAGCGGCAGGGCGGAGTCGGGGGTCGGGGCGCGGGCTCGCATCGGACCTCAGCGCACCAGGGTGTTGATCTGGAAGATCGGCAGGAGGATCGCCAGCACCACGAACAGGACCAGGCCGCCGACCAGCAGGATCACGCCGGGCCCCAGCGCCGCCATCGCCACGCCGAGCGCGGTATCGAGCTCGCGCTCCTGCTGCAGCGCGGCCTCGTCGAGCATGGCGTGGAGGCGACCGCTGCGTTCGCCGCTGGCGATCAGGCGCAAGGCCACCGGCGGGAACTGCCCGCTATCGGCCAGCGCGCGCGACAAGCCCTGACCTTCGCGCACGCGCAGGGACGCCCGCGCCAGCGCCTCGCGCAGGCTGCGGTTCTGCACCACCTGACTGGCGATCGACAGCGCTTCCAGGAGCGGTACTGCCGCCGCCGTGAGCAGGGCCAGGGTGCGAGCGAAGCGCGCGGTGTCCAGCGCACGCGCCAGTCGGCCCCAGATCGGAATGCGCAGGCTGAAGCGGTCCAGCGCGGCGCGCGCGCCAGGCTGGCGGAGCGCCAGCCACAGCGCAGCCGCGGCCAGCGGCAGGGCCAACAGCAGCCAAAGCCCATAGACCTGGACGAAGCCCGACAGCGCGACGAGAACCCGCGTGGGCAACGGCAGGGCCTGGCCGAACTGGCTGAAGACACCGATGACCTGCGGCACCACCCAGACCATCAGGCCGGCCACGACCGCGATCGCCACGGTCGACAGCAGCAGGGGATAGGTCAGGGCCAGCAGCACGCGCCGACCGAGCGCGTCGCGGCTCTCCGCGTAGTCGGCCAGACGCAGCAGGATGCCGTCGAGCTTGCCAGCAGCCTCGCCCGCTGCGACGGATGCGCGATACAGCGCGGGAAACGAGCCGGGATATTCGGCCATCGCCGCCGCCAGCGTGCTGCCTTCGAGCACGCGCGCGCGCAGCGCCATCACCTGGCTGCGCAGGCGGCCCTCGCTGCCTTCGGCCAGGGCGGCCAGCGACTCGTCGATCGGCAAACCGGAGGCGACCAGCGTCGCCAGCTGGCGCATCAACAGCGCGCGCTGGGCGCTGCCCAGGTTGCGGGCGCCCGCGCCGGCAGAGGGCGCAGCCTCGTCGACCCTGAGCGGGTTCAGCCCGCGCTCGCGCAGCTGGCTGCGGGCCGCACGGGCGGTATCGGCCTGCAGCACGCCGCGCGTGCGGCGGCCACCGGCATCGAGCGCGCTGTACTCGAAGGCAGGCATGCGAAGCGCGCGGGCTCAGTCGGGCGGCAGGCGCCGCCCGACCTTCAGCTGGATCGGCCAGCGCACACGGCGGGCTGCCTCCGGATCCCCCCAGGCGGCCGCCATCTCTTCGGCGATCTGCTGCACCGGATCTTCGCCATGCTTGCGCAGCCAAGCCTGGCTGGCCGACCAGCTGCGCAGGTAGTCGAGATAGTCGGCGAGCCGCAGGTCGAGCTCGATGTTGAAGCGCGGCGCTTCGATCGGCTCGAAGGGAAAGGCCAGCTCGGCATAGCCGTTCTCGACGTGCTTGCGCTCGGGCGGCCAGTAGGGCCCCAGCACGCCCCGGTAGAGGCGCATGAACACCTGGTCGACCGCCGGTGTCACCAGCGACAGGCCATAGCACCAGACGGCGATCACGCCGTCGGTCCTGAGCACGCCATAGACGGAGTCATAGAACGCATCGAGATCGAACCAGTGCAGGGCCTGGGCGACGGTGATCAGGTCGACGCTGCCCAAGGGCAGCGAGGGCAGCTCGGCCGGCTCGACGCGGTAGTCGATGTTGCCCAGCGTATCCGCCAGCGCGACCTGGGCTGCACTGGGGTCGGTGGCGACCACCCGCTCGAAGCGACGCGCCAGCGGCAAGGCCGCCTGGCCGCTGCCGCAGCCCACGTCCCAGGCGAGCTCACGCTCGCCGGGCAGGCTGGCCAGCCAGTCGAACAGCGCCTCGGGGTAGCTCGGTCGCGCCGCGGCGTACAGGCCGGCCTGGGCGGAGAAGTGATCCTTGAACATGGGGTGGAGTCTAGCAGCCTGTGACAGGCGCCAAGGCCGCCGCGGCGAGGGCGGACAGGCACCCGCGCCCGAGGGCGGCACCTCGCGCAGAATGGCGCTCGCCCTTTCGCCCCGAGAAGACCCGATGCCGCCGATCAACATCCGTCCTGCCCGCCCGGAAGACCTCGACACTCTGGTCGATTTCAACGCGGCCATGGCCTTAGAAACCGAAAAGCTCGCGCTGGATCGCGCGCGTCTGCGCGAGGGCGTGGCCCAGCTGTTGGGCGACAGCGCGAAGGGACAGTACCGGGTGGCTGAACGCGAGGGCGTGGTGGTCGGCGCGCTGATGCTGACCCGCGAATGGAGCGACTGGCGCTGCGGCGACTGGTGGTGGATCCAGAGCGTCTACGTGCGCCCCGAAGCGCGCCGCGGCGGCGTGTTCCGCGCGCTCTACGAGAGCGTCGAGCGCGAGGCGCGCGCGCGCGCCGACGTCTGCGGCCTGCGCCTGTACGTCGAGCGCGACAACGCGCGCGCTCAAGCCACCTACGCCGCACTCGGCATGGAGGAGACGCACTACCGGCTGTTCGAGGCGTCGACGCGCCTCTGAAGCCGGCGTTGACGCTCGGCGAGGGCGCTGTGAACGGCCCTTCATGCAGCCTGCGCGCGGGTGAAACCGCGCTTCGCATCACTCAAGACCGAACTCACCGGAAATAGACAGGCGTTGAACAGTGGCCTGCGCAGACTGCGCGCCACGCTGAAGCGGAGGGCATGTGGCCCGACGCGGCGTGCAGCACACCGCTGATCCTCATCACCTGCCGGAGAACGCCATGTTGAAGCGTCTGATGTTCATCGCCGCCGCCCTGCTGATTGCCCCGATCGCCTTCGCCGACCACCACGGCGCCAAGAAGGAACAGACCGTGGTCGAGATCGCCGCCGGCAATCCCGACTTCTCCACCCTGGTCGCCGCCGTGCAGGCCGCCGGTCTGGCCGAAACGCTGAGCGGCGCCGGTCCGTTCACCGTGTTCGCGCCGACCAATGACGCCTTCGCCAAGCTGCCGGCCGGCACCGTCGAGAACCTGCTGAAGCCGGAGAACAAGGACCAGCTGGTCGCGATCCTGACCTACCACGTGGTGCCGGCCAAGGTGCTGGCGGCTGACGTCGGCGGCCTGACCGAAGCCGACACCGTCAACGGCAAGAAGCTCACGATCGACACCAGCAACGGCGTCAAGATCAACAACGCCACCGTTACAGCCACCGACATCGTCGGCAGCAACGGCGTCATCCATGTGATCGACACGGTGATCCTGCCGTAAGCGCGCTCCGCAGCACGGTTTCTGCGAGCCCCGGGGCTTCCGCCTCGGGGCTCGCTGTTTTGGGATTCGGGATTCGGGATTGGAGATTGGGAATGCCGCGAAGCCTTCGCTGCCTGCTCTTTCGAATCCCGAATCCCGAATCCCCAATCCCGAATCCCAGCTCTTCAGTGCTTCCGCAGCCCCCCGCGCAGTTCGCCCTCGGCCTCGGCGCTGGCGAGTTCGACCAGTTCAGCGCCGATCCCGTGCGCCGCCAGCACCGCCTGCCACTGCCGCGCGCGCAGGCGGCGCAGTTGGGCGAGGCGATGGACGGGCATGCCCTGAGCCTCTGCCAGGTCACGCAAAAGGTCCTCGGTCTCGACGCCGATGCGCACCTCGCCGGCGGCATACAGCGCCGGCGGCTCGTCGGCTTCCGCCACCCACTCCTCAGCCTGCGGCGCGAACAGCGCGCACTCGACCAGCTTCCACACCGGCGCCAGCCCGGCGTGCTCGTATTGCAGGGCGGTCATCGCGCAGAGGTCGTGCAGGCTCAGGTAGCGCGCATGCTCCAGCGGCACGCCGAAGGCGCTTTGCGCGGCCAGCGCGGTGGCCGCGGCGGCCATGCCCTTTTCGATCAGTTCGGCCTCCATCTGCTGTCCGACCTCGGCAATCCGCGACGCGCCACCGTGCAGGACAAAGGGCACGAGGCGCAGCGGGCCTCCGCGCAGGGCCGGGTCCGGCTGCAAGCCGGGCGCGGGCATGCGCCCGCCGCTGGCCCACAGGCTGACCACGCGGGCCTGCGAGCGCTCGCCGGGCGCGCCCACCAGCAGATCCGCCAGTGCGGTGAACACAGGCCAGCCGGGGCGCAGCAGCTCGGCCGGATCGAAGCTCGCCATCGCCAGGCCCAGGTCCAGATTCGCCGCCGCCGGCAGCAGGCGCTGCAGGTCGATCAGGATGGGCTCCAGCAGCGGCTCGGCGGCCGCGCGCTCGAGGGTCTCGCGGCCCTGGGCGAATTCGACGGGGGCGTCCTCGTTCGCCGACTGCGGGCTGATCTCCAGCGCCAGCGCGCCGAAGCAGTTCAGGTTCTCGTCCACTTGGGCTGTCCTTCGTCAAAGGCAGGCGCACGCGGCCTGCGCTAAAGCTTTCGCTCGGAATCGCTGGGCTATTATCCGCCGACCTTTGGCTTGCACGGCATGAAGCGCATGAGCCCCTCCCGCACTGTCCGCCCCGTCGGCATCCTCGGCGGCGTCCGCATCCCCTTCTGCCGCAACAACACCGCCTACGCCGACGTCGGCAACCTCGGCATGTCGATCCGCACGCTGGGCGCCCTGGTCGAGCGATTCGGCCTGCACGGCGCGCAGCTGGGCGAGGTCGCGCTGGGCGCGGTGCTGAAGCACAGCAGCGATTGGAATCTCGGTCGCGAGGCCACGCTGTCGTCCGGCCTGTCGCCGGCGACGCCGGGCATCACCCTGCAGCGCGCCTGCGGCACCAGCCTCGACACCATCATCCACATCGCCAACAAGATCGCGCTTGGCCAGATCGATTCCGGCATCGGCGGCGGCTCGGACACCACCTCGGATGTGCCGATCAACGTCAGCCGCACGCTGCGCCGGCGACTGCTCGACGCCAACATGGCGCGCTCGACCGGCGATCGCCTGCGCGCCTTCCGCGGATTCTCGCCGCGTGAGCTGAAGCCCGAGTTCCCCGGCGTCGGCGAGCCGCGCACCGGCAAGAGCATGGGCCAGCACTGCGAGCTGATGGCGCAGGAATGGAAGATCGCCCGCGCCGAGCAGGACGCGCTGGCTGCGTCCTCCCACCACAAGGCCGCCGCTGCCTACGAGCGCGGCTTCTTCGATGAACTCGTCGTGCCCTTCCGCGGCATGACGCGCGACAACATCCTGCGGCCAGACACCACGGTCGAGAAGCTGGCGACGCTGAAGCCCGCCTTCGACAAACTCTCCGGCCGCGGCACCCTGACCGCCGGCAACTCCACCCCGCTCACCGACGGCGCCTCGGCCGTGCTGCTGGGCACGCAGGAGTGGGCCGAATCGCGTGGCCTGAAGGTGCAGGCCTGGCTGGTGGACGCGCAGGTCGCGGCGGTCGACTTCGTCCACGGCGAGGGCCTGCTGATGGCGCCGGCCTGGGCGGTGCCGCAGATGCTGAAGCGCCATGGTCTCAGCCTGCAGGACTTCGACTTCTACGAGATCCACGAGGCCTTCGCTGCGCAGGTGCTGTGCACCCTGCGGGCCTGGGAGAGCGAGAGCTTCTGCCGCGACAAGCTCGGCCTCGACGCGCCGCTGGGCAGCATCGATCCGGCCAAGCTCAACGTGGTCGGCAGTTCGCTGGCCTTCGGCCACCCCTTCGCCGCCACCGGCGGCCGCATCATCGCCACGCTGGCCAAGCTGCTGGAAGAGCGCGGCAGCGGCCGCGGTCTGGTCTCGGTCTGCACCGCCGGCGGCATGGGCGTCACCGCCATCCTCGAACGCTGAGCGTCTTGCCGCGGCCCAACGAGAAAGCCCGCCTTACGGCGGGCTTTTCGTTTCAGGCGATGCGTTATCTCAGCGGCCCATCACGCTGATGCCATAGAAACAGGGCGCGTTGCCGCAGTCGTACATGGTGACGTTGAGGCGGAACTTTCCGCTCCAGCGCGGGCTGACGCGGACGATCGGCGCGTCGTCGACCAAGGCGTCCTCGGCGATGACGTTGTCGTTCTCGTCGTAGAGCTTGAGGTCGAGGTCCGAGCAGTCCTGGTCGCAGACCGCGGCGATGAAGTATTCGCGGCCGGACTTCAGCTCGAAGGTGTAGTCGTCGCTGGCCTGATTGCCGAGCAAGTCATAATGGTCATCGAAGGCGTGGCGGTAGCCCTCGCCTTCGCCGATCGACTTGATGGCTTCGAGTTGAGCGCGCACCACCGCCTCGTACTCATTGGCCTGGGCTAGCCCGGCGAGGGACAGGAGGAGCGCGGCGAACAGGGCGGGAACGGAGCGGGCTGCGGGCATTGCGGTCTCCTCTGGATGGCTTGGATGACTGGGCGGTTGCGGGTTGAAGCGTCCGGGGCAGCCGCAGCCCACGGGTGCATGGTTGGCTCAACGCGAGAACGGGGCGTCGCGGCTCAGGACGGCGCGAAGTGCCGGTCGCACATTGATGTGGAGCCTGCATGAGGCGTGCCAGCCGCCACCGTAGCCCGTGGCCTCAGTCATCGCGGGTGACCCGCAGCACTTCGTCGGCGGTGGTCAGCCCGGCCGTGACCTTGGCCCAGCCGTCATCGAGGATGGACGGCGTGTGCTGGCGCGCGGCGCGGACCATCTCGGCCTCGGAGGCGCCGCCGTGGATCAGCGCGCGCATGGCCTCGTCGACCAGTACGGCCTCGTAGACGCCGCTGCGCCCGCGATAGCCGGACACCCGGCCCGGCAGGTCGCTGCGCGGACGGGCGAAACGCAGGCCCTCCGCGGGCTGGCGGCCAAACGCCGCGCACTCGCTGGCGCTCGGCATGTACCACTCGCTCTGCGCCGGATCGAGCCGCCGCACCAGCCGCTGGGCCAGCACGCCGAGCAGCGAGGACGAGAGCAGGAAGGGCTCGACGCCCATGTCGCGCAGGCGGGTCACCGCGCCCACCGCGGAGTTGGTGTGCAGGGTCGACAGCACCAGGTGGCCGGTCAGCGAGGCCTGCACCGCGATCTCGGCGGTTTCCAGGTCGCGGATCTCACCGACCATGACCACGTCGGGATCCTGACGCAGGATGGCGCGCAGGCCGCGGGCGAAGGTCATGTCGACCTTGGGATTCACCTGGGTCTGGCCGACGCCGTCGAGGTAGTACTCGATCGGGTCTTCCACGGTGAGGATGTTGCGGGTGCTGTCGTTGAGCCGCGACAGCGCCGCGTACAGCGTGGTCGTCTTGCCCGAGCCCGTAGGGCCCGTGACCAGCAGGATGCCGTGCGGACGGTGGATCAGGCGATCGACGTGGCCCAGGGTGACCGGATCCATCCCGAGTTCGGCTAGGTCGAGACGCCCGGCCTGCTTGTCGAGCAGGCGCAGCACCACGCGCTCGCCGAAACCGGCGGGAATGGTCGAGACGCGCACGTCAACCGGGCGGCCGGCGATGCGCAGGCTGATGCGGCCGTCCTGCGGCAGGCGCTTCTCGGCGATGTCGAGCTTGGCCATCACCTTGATGCGGCTGACCACCGGCTGGGCCACGGCCTTCTGCGGGCGCAGCACCTCGCGCAGCACGCCGTCGACGCGGAAGCGCACCAGCAGGCTGTGCTCGAACGGCTCCAGATGGATGTCGGAGGCGTTTTCCTTAACGGCTTCCGTCAGCAGTGCGTTGATCAGGCGGATGATCGGCGCCTCGTCCTCGCTCTCCAGCAGGTCCTGCGGTTCGGGCAGGGCATCGACCAGCTGGTTCAAGTCGGCGCGCTCGTCGAAGTCGGCCGCCATCGCCAGCGCGTCGTCGGCACCGCCTTCGTAGAGCTGGCGCAGCAGGCGCTCATAGTCCTCGGCGGACTGAGGGCTCAGCACGATCGGCCGGGCCACGTGGCGGCGCAACTCCGCGATCACCTCGGGCGCCACGCCGGGGCGATGGATGATCTCGGCCAGGGTCTCGTCCAGCGCGCGCACCGTGGCGCCGTGGCGGCGGGCAAAACCGAAGCCCGGACGCGCGGGCAGGCTCACGGCTGCGGACGCTCCGACTCGTTCTGCACCGGCGGCGGTGTCTGGAACAGGTCGCGCGGCAGCTCGGGCAGCAGGGGCTGCTGCTCGCCGCCGATGCGGCTGCCGGCGCGCTCGCGGATCTGCAGCTGCTCGGCGCGGATGTAGTTGTACTTCTCGGAGCTCACCGCGGCTTCGGTGACCGCATCGCGCAGGATGGTCGGGCGCAGGAACACCATCAGCGTGCGCTTGTTGCGCTTGGCGCCGCGCGACTTGAACAGGTTGCCGAGCAGCGGGATGCGCGACAGGCCCGGCACGCCCTGCACGTTCTCGGTGGCTTCTTCGGAGGTAAGCCCACCCAGCACCAGCAGGCCGCCGTCGGGCACCAGCACCGTGGTCGAGAGCTCGCGCTTGTTGGTGATCAGATCGACCGCGCCCGAGGCCTGCGGTGCCAGCGCCGAGACTTCCTGCTTCAGCTCCAGCCGCACCGCATCGCCTTCGTTGACGTGCGGGGTGACGGTGAGGATCACACCGACATCGCGACGGTCGATGGTCTGGAACGGGTTGGTCGGCTGGTTGGCGCCGCCATTGGTCGAGGTGTTGGTGTACTGGCCGGTGAGGAAAGGTACCTCCTGCACGACCTTGATCTCGGCTTCCTGGTGGTCGAGGGTGACGATGCTCGGGCTCGACAGCACGTTGGCGCGGCCATCGCCGCGCAACGCCTTGACCAGGGCACCGAGCTGGAAGACGGTGACGTCTTCGCCGTTCTCACCCAGCGGCAGCTTGATCGATCCACGCAGGTAGCCGATGTTCAGGCCGTTGCCACCGATCACGCTGCGCGGATCGGCCAGACCGCCGACGATGCCACCAAGACCGCCTGCACCGCCGAAGTTGGTGCCGCCGATCACACCCCGCGCATCTTCCCCCACATCCGCGCTCTGCCACTGCACGCCGAGTTCCGAGGCGAGTTCATCGCTGACCTCGGCGATGATCGCCTCGACCTGCACCTGCGCGCGGCGCACGTCGAGCTGGCGGATCACCGTCTCCAATTCGCGGAACACCGCCGGTGCGGCGCTGATCACCAGCGCATTGGTCTCGGCATGGGCCTGGATGGTGGCGACCTTGGCGCTGCCCGGCTGGCCTTCCGCCGGTGCGGCGTAGCCGGTCAGGGTGGCGGCGACGCCGTCCAGCACCGGCACCAGGTCTTCCGCCTTGGCATTGCGCAGGTAGACCACCTGCGTCGCCTCACCGCCGTCCAGCGGGGTGTCCAGATGGACGATCAGGCTGCGCGCGCGCAGGCGCTGGGCGCGATCGCCCGAGAGCAGCAGCGAATTGGTGCGCTCGTCCGCCAGCACCTTGGAGGCGCTGGCCTGTCCGCCGGCGGCCTGCGCCCCGCCCTGCTCCAGGGCGAGCAGGGTGCGGGCGATCTCGGAGGCGCGCGCATGGCGCAGGGGGATCACTTCGACCTCGGCATCGGCGGCGACGTCGATGCGACGGATGATCGCGGCGATCCGCTCCAAGTTGGAGGCGCGATCCGCCACCAGCAGGCTGTTGCTGCCGCCGTGCGCGGCGATGTGCGCCTGCTGCGGCATGAGCGGACGCAGCAGGCCCATCATTTCCTGCGCGGACACATGCTTGAGATCGATGATGCGGGTCAGCTGGGCATCGCCGCCGCCCGGAGCGGTCAAGGGCGCCTGCTGGGCGGCGCTGGAGTCGGGCACGATCTTGACCATGCTGCCGGCCGGCACGGCGGTATAGCCATGCACGCGCAGCACCGACAGGAATACTTCATAGATCTCGTCCGCCGTCATTGGCTGGCGCGAGACCACGGTCACCGCGCCGGCCACGGTCTGGTCGACGATGAAGCTCTTGCCGGTGATCTCGCTGACCGTCTCGATCAGCACATTGATGTCGGCCGCCTTCAGGTTGAGCGTATGGCGACCGCTGCCGTTGGCATAGCCGGGCTGCGTCGCCTCCGCTGCCGCCGTCAGCTCGACCTGGGGAATCATCACCCTCGGCGCAGTCGGCTGCGCGGGCGTCTGGGCCGAGGCCGGCAGGGCCAGCGCGAACAGGATGGCGGCGGTCAACAGGCGATGGCGCATGGGCGATCCGGGGCAGTGCAATGGGGAATCGCCGCGCGTCCGCGCGGCGGGCGGCCGATCATAGCGCGAGCGCGCCGCGGCACCGCCGCTACTTGAGGTCCACGCCGAGCTGCTGCTCGCGGCCGTCGCGGCGGATGGTGAGCTGCAGGCTGCTGGCGTCGCGCAGCGAGTTCATCAGCTCGCTCTGCCGCTGCGGGCCATCGAGCGGGATGCCGTTGACCGCGGTGACGATGTCGGTGGGCTTCAGGCCCGAACGCTCGAACAGCGCGCTGTCACGGCCGGCCGACAGGCGCACGCCGGCGAAGCGGCCGTTCTCCAGCACCGGGAACACCTGCACCTGGCTGGCGAGTTCGGCGGCATCGATGCCGGTGGCCTCGCGGATGCTGTCCATGTCGGGCCCGCCGGGCGCGATCATCGGGTTGATGAAGGGCGAGGGCATGCTGCGGTCGACGCCGCCCGCAGCGCGCGTGGCGCCGGAGCTCGGCCGCGCGCCGGGCGCCGGGCGGGAGCCGTCCTCGCGCGGCAGGCTCAGGCCCTCGGTCTGGCCGTTGCGCTCCAGCAGCACGCGGCCGGCGCTAATTGCGCTAAGGCGGGCACCCCCTGGCAGTTCATCGCCCACCTGATAGCGCGCGTGGTGGCCAGATTCATCACTGATGATCGCGATGCCCTGGTCCTGGTCTTCCAGGTTCAGGGTGCCGCGCAAGGTGAGCTTGAGCGCGGTCTCGGGCGCGTTCGCCGCCAGCGCGGCGAGGTCCATGGCCACGCCCGCCTCACCGAACAGCTTCCAGCGGGCGATGCTGGCCTCGGCCGGAGCCGCCTCGGCCGCCAGTGGCTGGAAGCCCGAGGGCTGCAGCGGTATCGAAGGCCCAGCGAGCAGCAGCAGCGCCAGGCGCGCCAGCGCCCACAGGGCGAGCGCGGCCGCCGCCAAGGCAAGCAGGCGCGCCCAGAACACCGTGGAAAGTCGCGCCAGCGCGGCCTGCATGGACTTCAGCCTGCCGGGGTCGACGGCGCCGGCGGTGCGCCCGTGCTGCTGCCGCCTGCGCCACCACCGCCGCTGCTGGAGCGGCGAGGACGACGACGACGCTTGCGCGCGGCCTCGCCCTTGTCGGACGGCGGCGGGTTGGTCGGCACCGAGCCGTCGTCCTCGTCTTCCTCCTCGACGGCGGCGGCATCGCGCGGGATCACCGGCACCGGCGCCAGTAGCTCAGGCGTGATCTGCGCCACCGGGATCTTCTGCTCGATGTAGGACTCGATCTCCGGCAGGCTCATCGCGTACATGTCGCAGGCGAAGCTGATCGCATCGCCCTCGGCGCCCAGCCGCGCGGTGCGGCCGATGCGGTGGACGTAGTCCTCGCAGTCGTTGGGCAGGTCGTAGTTGTAGACGTGGCTGACGCCGTCGATGTGCAGGCCGCGGGCGGCGACGTCGGTGGCCACCAGGATGTGCAGGTCGCCGCGCTGGAACTTGGCCAGCAGGCTCTGCCGCTTCTTCTGCGGCACATCGCCCGACAGCACCGCGACCTTGTGGCCCTGGCGCTCGAGCCGGCGCCAGACCTTCTCGGCGGCGACCTTCATGTTGACGAACACCATGCTGCGGCGGGAGTCGTTGCGCGCCAGCAGGTTCAGCAGCAGCGGGATCTTCTCCTCCGCGGCCGGGAAATAGACCACCTGGCGCACGCGCGCGGCGGTCACCGTCTCGGTCTCGACGGTGAGCTTCTCGGGCTCGTTCATGTGCTCGTAGGCGAGCTCCAGCACGCGGTGGCTGAGCGTGGCCGAGAACAGCAGGCTCTGGCGCTCGCCGGCCGGCGGCATGCGCCGCAGCAGGAAGCGGATGTCCTTGATGAAGCCCAAGTCGAACATGCGGTCAGCCTCGTCCAGCACCACCGCCTCGCAGGCCGACAGCGAGAACACCCGCTGCTTCAGGTAGTCGATCAGGCGGCCGGGGGTGGCGATGATCACGTCGCAGCCGGCGCGCAGCATCTCGCGCTGCTTGTCGTAATCGACGCCACCGTAGATGAGCGCGAAGCGCAGGCCGGTGTCGGCGGCGATCTTCTGCGCGTCCTTCTGGATCTGGATGGCCAGTTCGCGGGTCGGCGCCAGGATCAGGGCGCGCGGATCGGTCTCGCCGCGACTGGCGATCGCCGGCCGGGTCAGCAGGCGGTTCACCACCGCGACCAGAAAGGCGATGGTCTTGCCGGTGCCGGTCTGGGCCTGGCCGGCGACATCGCGCCCGGTCAGCGCCAGCGGCAGGGTCAGGGCCTGGATCGGCGTGCAGCGGGTGAAGCCGGCCTGGGTCAGACCCTGCAGCAGCACCGGGTGCAGGTCGAGGCTGGAAAACGCGATGTCGGTAAGTGGCTTGTCGCTCATGGGGTTTCCGGCAGTCCGCGGCTGGCGCGGATGCTTGCGTGGCCCGTCCGGCGAACGCACACTGCGGCCCGCCGGGCGAGTCCGCCCGGGTTCCGCTGCGACATCAGGAAAGGCCGAGAGAGGCGCCCACGGCCACCGCGGCAGGCGCGGAAGCAGGCCCCGAGCGGGGCGGAACGAAGGGCGGACGGCTTGTGAAGTTCAGGCATCGGCCGCAAGTGTAGCCCAAGCCCGAGCGACCGCAGCGGCGCCCGCTTCACGCGCCGACGGCCCACAATACGGCCCCCGGTCGGCGTCTGACCGGCCCCCACCTCACCGCCGGGCGCTGCGCCCGGCCGCATCTGGAGCCCCCTAGTGAGCGAACTCATCAAGAACGTCGGCGACGCCGATTTCGACGCCGAAGTGCTGAAGTCCGGCGAACCCGTGCTGGTCGACTTCTGGGCCGAGTGGTGCGGTCCCTGCAAGGCAATCGGCCCCATCGTCGACCAGATCGCCCAGGAGTTCGCCGGCCGCGTGAAGGTCGTCAAGCTCAACATCGACCACAATCCCGGCACCCCGCGCCAGTACGCGGTGCGCGGCATCCCGACCCTGATGCTGTTCAAGGACGGCAAGGTCGCAGCGACCCAGGTCGGCGCGGTCAACCGCGGACAGCTGAGCCAGTTCGTGCAGAAGGCGATCTGACGCGCGATCGCGCTTGCCCTGCCGGGCACGCATGAAGACGGCGCCCCCCTGAAGGGCGCCGTTTTTCGTGTGCCACGCGTCAGCGCGGCTTGCCGGCCTTCGCTTCTTCTTCGGCGATGAAGCGCCGGAAGCGCCAGAACATGAAGCCACCCATGGCCAGCATGAAGGCGATGACGCCGAGGCTGAGCAGGCCGGCATCGGTGGTGAGGAGCGCGCGCCAAGCATCCATGAGGTTTCCCCAGGGTTGAGTGATCGAGTGGCGAAGACTGCGCCCCGCGCGTCGACCTTCGCTTGATACGACTCAATCCTGCGCGGGTTCTGCCGCCGTGTCAGCGACCTACCCCCGCGCCGGCGGGCAGCGGGCCTGAACGGGCGTCCCTCCGCGGCTTGCCGCAGAGCGGCGCGGCGTGTAGTGTTCGCCGTCATTGCGGCGCGATCACGCCCGCCACCCTCTGCGGCACCCCTCCCCCGCTTCCCCCCACGATTCGCAAGAATCCATCGCTCGCAGCACGCGAGGTAGCCCTTGTCCGAGAATGAGATCCCGAACGGCGATGACGCGCTGACGCGCGCCGAATCGACGCCCGCCGCGCCCGCGCCCGCCCCCAAGCCGCCGCGTGCACCGCGCGCGCCGAAGCCCGCGCCGGCCGCCCAACCCGAACTTCCGCTGGCCGAGAAGCCGGCCGCCGAGCCCGTCGTCGCTGTGCCCGCGGTGCAGGCCGCGCCAGCCGCGCCGACGCCCGCTCCGCAGCCGCAGCCGCAGCCGCAGCCGCAGCCGCAGCCGCACAGCGTAGATCCGGCCGTCGCAGCCGCGCCCAGCCCGGCTGCGCCCCAGCCTTCCGGTGATGCCGCGGCCCGTGCGCCCGAGGCCGCCCCTTCCGAAGGCGGCGGCGATGGCGCCACTGCCGGTGGCGAAGGCGCCGAAGACGCGGCCGAGCGTGCGCGCCGCGAGCGCCGCGAAAGCCGTCGGGAGTTCCGTGAGCGCCGCCGCGAGCGCCGCAACCGCGAGCGCGCGCAGGCCCAGCAGAACGGCGGCGACGGCGACGAAGACGCCGCGCCCAGCCCGCAATACCAGAACTACCAGCCGCCGGCCAACCTGCCGAGCTACAGCCTGACCGAGCTGAAGCGCATGCGCGCCGACCAGCTGATGGATCTGGCCGAGACCCTGCGCATCACCGAGACGGTGGCGCGCATGCGCAAGCAGGACGTCACCTTCGCGATCATGAAGGTGCTGACCCGCTTCGGCGACGGCGTCGCCGGCGAAGGCGTGCTGGAAATCCTGCCCGACGGCTTCGGCTTCCTGCGTGGCGCCGAGGCCAGCTACCTGGCCGGCCCCGACGACGTCTACATCTCGCCGAGCCAGATCCGCCGCTTCAACCTGCGCACCGGCGACTACATGACCGGTCGCATCCGCTCGCCCAAGGACGGCGAGCGCTACTTCGCCCTGGCCAAGGTCGACACGATCAACGGCGAGCCGCCGGAGGCCTCGAAGAACAAGGCGCTGTTCGAGAACCTGACGCCGCTGTTCCCGCGCAAGCGCTTCGTGCTGGAGCGCGGCAACGGCAGCACCGAGGACATCACCGGCCGCATCCTCGACCTGATGGCGCCGATCGGCAAGGGCCAGCGCGGCCTGATCGTCTCGCCGCCCAAGGCCGGCAAGACGATGCTTCTGCAGAACATCGCCTCGGCGATCAGCCACAACCACCCGGACGTGCATCTGATCGTGCTGCTGATCGACGAGCGCCCGGAGGAAGTCACCGAGATGAGCCGCACCGTGCGCGGTGAGGTGGTCAGCTCGACCTTCGACGAGCCCGCCGCCCGCCACGTGCAGGTCGCCGAGATGGTGATCGAGCGCGCCAAGCGCCTGGTCGAGCACAAGAAGGACGTGGTGATCCTGCTCGACTCGATCACCCGCCTGGCCCGCGCCTACAACACCGTGGTGCCGAGCTCGGGCAAGGTGCTGACCGGCGGCGTCGACGCCAATGCGCTGCAGCGGCCCAAGCGCTTCTTCGGTGCCGCCCGCAACGTCGAGGAAGGCGGCTCGCTGACCATCATCGCCACCGCCCTGGTCGACACCGGCTCGAAGATGGACGAGGTGATCTACGAGGAGTTCAAGGGCACCGGCAACATGGAAGTGCACCTGGACCGGCGCATCACCGAGAAGCGTGTCTACCCGGCGATCAACATCAACCGCTCCGGCACCCGCCGCGAGGAACTGCTGATCGACCCGGACTTCCTGCAGAAGATCTGGATCCTGCGCAAGCTGCTGCATCCGATGGACGAGCTGGCCGCGATCGAGTTCCTGCTCGACAAGATGAAGAACACCAAGACCAACGAGGAGTTCTTCAACTTCATGAAGCGCTGATCCGGCGCTCGTAGAAGTCCAAGACGAAGGCCCGCGCGGAGCCCTCCGCGCGGGCCTTCTGCTGTCTGCGTCCCGCGGCCGGGTCGGGGCGGGCAGTTTCCGCAGGCCGACCAGGGCGGAGCGGCTCGCGGTGTCAGCCGAACGCGCGCGCGACCGCGCACGCCTTCCTCGCACTCAGGCGCCTGAATCTGCAGGGTTTCCCTCAAACCTCTCGGGCGTCGAGCCCGCCACCTTCGCGATCAGCCCAGCAAAAGCGTCCCCGATCGCCCGGTATTTGTGATGCAAATCACGCCTAAGCGGGCGCAGGCTCGCGGTGCCCCACCGACCGGAGCCTGCCCATGCCCACGTTTACCGCTCGACTTCGCCTGCTGCCCCTGTTGGCCGCACCGGCCATCTCCACCGCTGCCGATACGCCGGCGGTGCCCCCGAACGGGGTGCAGGAAGCCATGTATTTCCGCTCCGCACCGCAGGACGCACCCGAGTGCAAACCCAGCTTCGCGAATGGCCGCGTGGACTGGGGCAGCGTGGCCAACCCCGCGGCCACATGTCCGGACGCGTTTGGCTGGGTCTCCTTTCTGCAGGCGATCGACCAGGGCTTCTGGACCTGGGCGACCGACCAGACCCTGTGGCCGTCCAAGCCGAAGCCGATCTGCGCCGAAGGCAGCAGCGGCCCCGACTGCTGTGATCCGCAGGCCATGGCGCAGACCCCGCCCTACCAAGGCAAGCCCGATCCGGCCTGCCCCTACTTTCCGCCGGACTGGACCGACGCGCCCGAGCTGTCGAGCACCACGGCGCGGCTGACCCGCAGCCATCAGTTCGGCTTTCTGCGCTCGATCGACCCGGCGCGCATCCTGCGCCAGGAAGAAGCCGAGATCGTCTTCCGCAACCGCAGTTTCGTGCGCTACACCTTCGAGCAGAACCTGTACACAAAGGAGGGCCTGGGCGCGCGCTTCACTGCCGCGAGCAACTGGACCGCGGCCAATGCGCCCTATCGCAATCGGGCCCTGCAGGTCAGCTACCCCTCGGATGCGGTGATGTTCAAGGCCGACTTCATCAGCGAGAAGCTGATGCGCGAGAACGGCCTGATCCGCGATATCCCCGGCAACCCAGTGCCCAACAATCCGGAGGCGCCCTACATCAGCCTGATGGTGGATGCCCAGGTGGGCGGCAATTCGGACTTCAAGCCCGGCCGCTATTACCTGCTGGCCATCACGGCCGCCTCCAAAGCCCTGCCGGGCTGGCACTGGTACGCCATCGAGCATGTCGCCAACCCCGGGCGCTGCGACTACAACGGCTGCAACGATTCGTTCGGCTTCACTGCGCTGGCGCGCTCACCCTCGGGCGCGGAGATCCGGCAGAACTTCATCGCCCCGCACACCGCAGCCGCCTTCGATTCGACCACGCCTGGTGGAACCAGCGCAGAGGTCATCTTCGATCTGGGCAAGCCCTACTCGGCCGCCGAAACCGGCGAAGAGCCCACCGCGCTGCTCGCCGCGCTGATGAAGTCGATGGGGATCGGCCAGGGTCGCCAGTTGGGCACCGGCAATGACCCGACCGAGGAGGATCCGGCCTGGAACAGCTATCGCCTGAAGGGCACGCAGATCGACTTCGTCACCGCTGAAGGGATGGAGATCAACCTCGGCGCCTCGATCACCGAGGGCGGCTTCGTCAGCAGCGCGTCCTGCATGACCTGCCATTCGCAGGCGGGTCCGAACGCGACGGGCAATCCCGGACTTCCCGGCGTGGGCGCGCAGCCGCGGCTCAGCGACATCGGCTACGGCCAGACCGTGTTCGGGCCGCCCGACCTCGGCTGGTTCTACAGCTACGGCACGCCACAGCTGATCTCACTGCAGACCGACTTCGTCTGGGGCATGTTGAACGCCAGCTGCGCCAAGCCCGACGGCAGCACGGGCAACTGCGCCATCTACGAAGTCGCCGCCCCCAAGGCCGTGGCCGAGAACTTCAAGTAGGACAGACGGCCGGGCCCGCGGATCGCGGGCCCGGCTTCGGTAACTCAGACGTCGCCGTCGCTCAGCCAACCCTCGCCGGTGCCGCGCGTGATCACCCGATCCCCCGGCTGCACGCTGCCGGCCGGGAAGCTCTCGTGGGGCTTCAGCTCTGCGTAGATCGGCGCGAAGTCCGGCCGGGTGGCGTCGAACAGCTGCTCGAAGTCGTCGATGACGAAGTACGTCTTCTGATAGGTGTCGATGCGGTAGCGGGTGCGCATGATGCGCTTCAAGTCGAAGCCGATCCGGTTGGGTGCATCGCTCTGGATGCTGTGCTTCGACTCGCCGGCCGAGCTGACGATGCCGGCGCCGTAGATGCGCAGGCCCGAAGCCTCGCGAATCAGCCCGAACTCCACCGTGTACCAGTAGAGGCGGGTCAGGTTCACCAGCGCCTCAGGGCCGATGCCGTGGGCGCGCACACCACCTTGGCCGTAGGCCTGCATGTAGTCGGCGAACACCGGGTTCATCAGCAGCGGCACGTGGCCGAACAAGTCGTGGAAGAGATCGGGCTCGGCGATGTAGTCGATCTGATCCGGGCGCCGGATCCACCAGGTCACCGGGAAGCGGCGGTTGGCGAGGTGATCGAAGAAATCGAGCTCGGGCAGCAGGCCCTCGACGCCGATGATCCGCCAGCCGGTGCTACGGGCCAGGATCTCGTTGAGATCGTCGAAACGCGGGATCTGCGTTTCCCCCATGCCCATCGCATCCTGGGCCTTGAGGAAGGCGCTGCAGGCAAGATCCGGCAGCAGCGCCCGCTGGCGCCGATACAGCTGGCCCCAGACTGCATGGTCAGTGGCACTGTAAGTGTCCCAGGGCTGCTCGACCACGCCGGTGGCGTAAAGCGGCACGTAGCCCTTGTCGGTCATCGCGTGCTCGACGCGCTGCGGTGTGTTCATTGCGGCCTCCCGGACGGCGGACGTGCTCGCGCGGCACGTTCTGGTGCGCCTTACTCTATCGGCGCGCGTGCGCAATTCGCGTGCGTGCTTGCTGAACAGGACGCTGCTGACGCAATCTTCGATCTTCGTTCCCGCCAGCCACGCAAGAAATGGAAGACCTCCAGCTCGACCGCACCGACCTGCGCCTGCTCGCCATCCTGCAGGCCGAGGGCCGCATCGCGAACACCGATCTCGCCGAGCGCATCAACCTGTCCGCCTCCGCCTGCCTGCGCCGGGTACAGCGCCTGGAAACCGCCGGCGTGATCGCCGGCTACCGCGCCGTGCTGTCCGCTCCGGCTCTGGGGCTGGGGCTGTCCGCCTTCGTTCGCCTGCAGCTGCGCCACCACGACGGCGACGCAGTGCGCCGCTTCGGCGAGGACGTGAAGCACTGGCCCGAAGTCGTCGCCTGCTACGCCCTGTCCGGCGACACCGACTACATGATCCAGGTGGTCGTCACCGACCTGGCCCACTTCTCGCGCTTCCTGCTCGACACCCTGCTGGCCTCGTCGGCGGTGGCGGACGTCAACACCAGCTTCGTGCTGAAGACGGTAAAGGCGGATCAGGGGTTGCCGCTTTGAGCGGGGATGAGGGATTGGGGATTCGGGATTGGCAGCAACGCTGCGCAGGCGTTCAGCCGAGGCGATCTTCCCGTTCGAGCTTGGCATGGCCGGCCCTTTGCCGACCTCAGGCGCTGTAGGAGGCTAGGAGGCTCCGAATCCCCAATCCCCAATCCCCAATCCCGGCTCCAGAAAGCAAAACGCCGACCCAAGGGCCGACGTTTGCTTGCCGCTCGACGCTTGCGCGTCGACCTCAGTGCTTGAGGTTCTTGCGCAGCCGCTCCAGCGCCTGCAGCTGGGCGATGGCCTGGGCCAGCTGGGCCTGGGCTTCGGCCACTTCCATGGCTTCGCTTCGGTTGGCGAGGATGCGCTCGGCTTCTTCCTTGGCCTTCTTGGCCGCGGCTTCATCGAGGTCCTTGCCGCGGATCGCGGTGTCGGTCAGCACGGTCACGACCTGCGGCTGCACCTCGAGGATGCCCCCGGAAACGTAGAACAGCTGCTCTTCGCCGTTCGGCAGGATCACGCGGACCTGGCCGGCCTTCAGGCGGGTGATGAGCGGAGCGTGCTTGGGCGCGATGCCGAGCTCACCCATCTCACCGGTGGCGACCACCATGGAGACCGGGCCGGAGTAGATCTCCTCCTCGGCGCTGACGATGTCGCAACGGATGGTGCTCATGTTTGCTCTCTCGCTCTATTCGGGAATGGAGAATCGGGAGTCGGGAATCGTTGGAGCGGACCGCGACGAGATGCTGGCTCTGCGCTGTTCCGATTCCCGATTCCCGATTCCCGATTCCCGGCGTGGCGGCTTAGGCCGCCGCGCTCATCGCCTTGGCCTTCTCGAACACTTCGTCGATGCCGCCGACCATGTAGAAGGCCTGCTCGGGGAGGTGGTCGCACTCGCCGTCGACGATCATCTTGAAGCCGCGGATGGTTTCCTTCAGCGACACGTACTTGCCGGGCGAACCGGTGAACACTTCGGCGACGAAGAAAGGCTGCGAGAAGAAGCGCTCGACCTTGCGGGCGCGCGACACGACCTGCTTGTCCTCTTCGGACAGTTCGTCCATGCCGAGGATGGCGATGATGTCCTTCAGCTCCTTGTAGCGCTGCAGGGTGGCCTGGACCTTGCGCGCCACTTCGTAGTGCTCGTTGCCGATCACGTTCGGATCGAGCTGGCGGCTGGTGGAGTCGAGCGGGTCAACCGCCGGGTAGATACCGAGGGCGGCGATGTTGCGGCTCAGCACCACGGTCGCGTCGAGGTGGGCGAAGGTGGTCGCCGGCGACGGGTCGGTCAGGTCGTCGGCGGGCACGTACACGGCCTGGATCGAGGTGATCGAACCGGTCTTGGTCGAGGTGATGCGCTCCTGCAGCACGCCCATCTCCTCGGCCAGGGTCGGCTGGTAGCCCACCGCCGACGGCATACGGCCGAGCAGCGCCGACACTTCGGTACCGGCCAGGGTGTAGCGGTAGATGTTGTCGACGAACAGCAGCACGTCGCGGCCTTCGTCGCGGAAGTGCTCGGCGATTGACAGGCCGGTCAGCGCGACGCGCAGACGGTTGCCCGGCGGCTCGTTCATCTGGCCATAGACCAGGGCGACCTTGTCGAGGACGTTGGAGTCCTTCATCTCGTGATAGAAGTCGTTGCCCTCGCGGGTACGCTCGCCCACGCCGGCGAACACCGAGTAGCCGCTATGCTCGATCGCGATGTTGCGGATCAGCTCCATCATGTTGACGGTCTTGCCGACGCCGGCGCCGCCGAACAGGCCGACCTTGCCGCCCTTGGCGAACGGGCAGACGAGGTCGATGACCTTGATGCCGGTTTCCAGCAGCTCGTTGGCGGCGGCCTGGTCTTCATAGGACGGCGCGGGCTGGTGGATGACTCGGTGGTGCTGGGCGTTGACCGGGCCGGCCTCGTCGATCGGGTTGCCCAAGACGTCCATGATGCGGCCCAGGGTTTCCTTGCCCACCGGCACCTTGATGCCTTCGCCGGTGTTGTTGGTCACGAGGCCACGCTTCAGACCTTCGGTGGAACCCAGCGCGATCGTGCGGACGACGCCGTCACCGAGCTGCTGCTGGACTTCCAGCGTGATGGCGGTGCCATCGACCTTGAGCGCGTCGTACACGCGCGGCACCGACTCACGCGGGAATTCCACGTCGACGACGGCGCCGATGATCTGGACAACTTTACCCTGGCTCATTGCTGTGCTCCGAAGTGTGTTTCTTTGTTCGCTCGGTGATGTGGTTTTCGGGAATTTCGGCGCTCGCTGCGAACCCTGCGCGCTGTGCAATCCCTAATCCCCAATCCCCAATCCCGTGCTCTTAGACCGCCGCCGCGCCGCCCACGATCTCCGAGATTTCCTGGGTGATCGCGGCCTGGCGGGCCTTGTTGTAGATCAGGTTCAGCGTGTCGATCAGCTTGCTGGCGTTGTCCGAGGCCGACTTCATCGCCACCATGCGCGCTGCATGCTCGGACGCCAGGTTCTCGAGCACCGCCTGGTAGACCAGCGACTCGACGTAGCGGGTCAGCACGTCGTTCAGCACGGTCGGCGCGTCGGGCTCGTAGATGTAGTCCCAGTCGTGGCTCTGCGCCATCTCCTCGGCCGGCGGCAGCGGCAGCAGCTGGTCGACGGTCGGGCGCTGGGTCATGGTGTTGATGAAGTCGTTGTAAGCCAGCTGCACGCGATCCACGGTGCCCGCCTCGTACGCATCCAGCATCACCCGGATCACGCCGATCAGCTGCTCGACCTGCGGCTTCTCGCCGAGATGGGTCACCGAAGCCACCATGTTGACCTTCAGCCGGCGGAAGAAGGTGTTGGCCTTCTGCCCGATCGCCACGACATCGACCTCGACGCCCGCCTTCTGATGCTCGCGGATCTCGCCGAGCAGCTTGCGGAACAGGTTCGAGTTCAGGCCGCCGCAGAGGCCGCGGTCGGTGGACACGACGATGTAGCCGACGCGCTTCACCGTGTTGCGCGCCGCCATGTAGGGGTGCACGTAATCGGTGTTGGCGCGGGCGATGTGGCCGATCACCTGCTTCATCAGGCGCGCATACGGGCGCGAGGCCTTCATGCGGTCCTGGGCTTTACGGATCTTGGATGCCGAGACCATCTCCAGTGCGCGGGTCACCTTGCGGGTGTTCTGCACCGACTTGATCTTGGACTTGATTTCGCGGCCGCCTGCCATTGCTTTGCTCGCTCTGCTCGCTGCGCGGGAATGGGGAATCGGGAATCGGGAATCGTCAACAGCGAAGCGGGTGAGCTTTGGGCTCTTTCGATTCCCGATTCCCTATTCCCGATTCCCGGCTGCTCACCACGTCCCGGTGGACTTGAACTCGCTGATGCCCTTCTTGAAGGCGCCTTCGATGTCCTTGTTCCAGTCGCCGGTCTCGACGATCTTGGCCATCAGCTCGCCCTGGGTGTTGGCGAAGTGGGCGTGCAGGCCGGCCTCGAAGGCGCCGATCTTGTTCAGCGGCAGATCGTCCATGTAGCCGTTGTCGACGGCGTACAGAGACAGCGCCATCTGCGCGATCGACAGGGGCGAGTACTGCTTCTGCTTCATCAGCTCGGTCACGCGCTGGCCGCGCTCCAGCTGCTTGCGGGTGGTCTCGTCGAGGTCGGACGCGAACTGCGCGAACGCCGCCAACTCGCGGAACTGCGCCAGAGCCAGGCGGATACCGCCGCCGAGCTTCTTGATGATCTTGGTCTGGGCGGCACCACCGACGCGCGACACCGAGATACCGGCGTTGACGGCCGGACGGATGCCGGCGTTGAAGAGGTCGGTTTCCAGGAAGATCTGGCCGTCGGTGATCGAGATCACGTTGGTCGGCACGAAGGCGGAGACGTCGCCGGCCTGGGTCTCGATGATCGGCAGCGCGGTCAGCGAACCGGTCTTGCCCTTGACGCGGCCATTGGTGTGCTTCTCGACGTATTCCTCGTTGACGCGCGCGGCGCGCTCCAGCAGGCGCGAGTGCAGGTAGAACACGTCGCCCGGGTAGGCTTCGCGGCCCGGCGGGCGGCGCAGCAGCAGCGACACCTGGCGGTAGGCCACGGCCTGCTTGGACAGGTCGTCGTAGATGATCAGCGCGTCTTCGCCGTTGTCGCGGAAGTACTCGCCCATCGAGCAGCCGGAGTACGGGGCGATGAACTGCATCGCGGCCGACTCGGACGCGGTGGCAGCGACCACGATGGTGTGGGCCAGCGCGCCGTACTCTTCGAGCTTGCGCACGACGTTGGCGATCGAGGAGGCCTTCTGGCCGATCGCCACGTAGATGCACTTAATCCCGGTGCCCTTCTGGTTGATGATCGCGTCGATCGCCAGCGCGGTCTTGCCGGTCTGGCGGTCGCCGATGATCAGTTCGCGCTGGCCGCGGCCGACCGGGATCATCGCGTCGACCGACTTGTAGCCGGTCTGCACGGGCTGGTCGACCGACTTGCGCCAGATCACGCCGGGCGCGACCTTCTCGATCGGGGCGCTCTCGCTGGCCGCGATCGGGCCCTTGCCGTCGATCGGGTTGCCCAGCGCATCGACCACGCGACCCAGCAGGGCCTCGCCGACCGGCACTTCGAGGATACGGCCGGTGGTCTTGACCGTGTCGCCTTCGCGGATGTGCTCGTAGTCACCCAGCACCACGGCGCCGACGGAGTCGCGCTCGAGGTTCAGCGCCAGCGCGTAGGTGTTGCCCGGCAGCTCGATCATTTCGCCGGACATCACGTCGACCAGGCCGTGGATGCGCACGATGCCGTCGGCGACCGAGGTCACGGTGCCTTCGTTGCGCGCTTCGGCAGCGAGCTTGACCTTCTCGATGCGGCCGCGGATCAGTTCGCTGATTTCGGAGGGGTTGAGCTGGCTCTGCATGGGAGATCCCTGGAGATTTCGAATACGTGGATGGGGTGCCGGACGGGAACGCCTTGACGCCTTCAGGGCCGCCGCCGCCAGCGTCGTTGGACGACGCGCGCGCGAGCCCGCATTGATGCCTGCGTTCCGTGTCCGCCGACGACCTGCCTCGATCGCCGCGAACCGGCACATCCCTGCGCCCGGAGGGCCTCGTGCCCTCCGCGGAGGACGAACCGCGCGAGGCGGCCCGTCAGAAAACAAGACAGCGCGGCTGGCGTCAGGACGCCAGCGCGCGCTCCATACGCTTCAACTTGCCGCGGACCGAACCGTCGATGACGATGTCACCCGCGTTGATCACCGCGCCGCCGATCAACTCGGCATCGACCGCGAGAGTCATGCTGACGTCGGCGCCGAAGCGCTTCTTCAGCGAGGCTTTCAAGGCTTCGACTTCGGCGTCGGACAGCGCGGCGGCGGAGACCACCTGCACCGGCACCACGCGCTCGGCCTCGGCGCGCAGCACTTCGAACTGGGCGGCGATCTCGGGCAGCAGGGAGAGACGACCGTTCTCTGCCAATACGGCCAGGAAGCGCGACTGCTCCTCGCTGGCCGAGGGCGACTTCAGCAGCTCAACCAGCGCGTCGGCCTGCACGTGCGGATGCCCAAACAGGGCGGCGACGGCCGGCGTGGCGGCGGCATGGGCCCCGAAGGCCAGAGCGGACGACCAGGCCGGCAGCGCCTGCTGACCACGCGCCACCTGGAAGGCGGCACGGGCGTAGGGACGAGCGAGAGTGGCTGCGCTGCTCATGCTCAGATCTCAGCCGCCAGCTCGGAGAGCAGGGCCTTGTGGGCTTCAGCATTGATCTCGCGGCGCAGAACCTTCTCCGCGCCCGCCACGGCGAGCGCGGCGACCTGCTGACGCAGTTCCTCGCGGGCACGGTGCGAGGCAGCGGCGATTTCCGCCTGCGCCGCGGCGAGCTGGCGCTCGGCTTCGGCGACGGCGTCGGTCTTGGCCTTGTCGACGATCTGGTTCGCGCGGGCGTGGGCCTGCTCGATGATCTCGTTGGCCTTGCCGCGGGCTTCCTTCAGCAGGTCGTTGACGCGCGACTCGGCCTGCACCAGGTCACGCTGGCTGCGCTCGGCAGCAGCGAGGCCTTCGGCGATCTTCTTCTGGCGCTCTTCGATGGCCTGCAGGAGCGGCGGCCAGATCTTGGTCGCGACGATCCAGATCAGGCCGGCGAAGGCCAGCGCCTGGGCGATGAGGGTGAAACCGATGTTCATGGCGTGCTCTTCCGGTGGAGTGAGCCCCGGGCCTGCGCCCGGGACGAACCGAGTGCTTCACGCGCCGACCGCAGAGGCGGCGGCGCGCGACACACTCCGGATCAACCGCCCTGGATGACGCCGATCAGCGGGTTCGCGAACGCGAACATCAGGCCGACGGCCACGCTGATGATGAAGGCGGCGTCGATCAGGCCGGCGGTGATGAACATGCGAACCTGCAGGACCGGGATCAGCTCCGGCTGGCGGGCGGCGGACTCCAGGAACTTGCCCGCCATGAGCGCCATACCGAGACCGGCGCCCAGCGCCGCCAGACCGATCATGATGCCGATGGCCAGCGCGGTGGACGACTGGACGGACGCGAGGTGGAGGATGGCTTCCATGGTTTTTCTCCGAGAGCGAAGTGCTTTGAGGTGGGTGAAACGAAAGGGTGGAATCCGCGCGGGGGCGGGGTACTGCGTGAAACCAAGCGCCCCGGGCGCTTAGTGGTGCTCTTCCATGAGGCTCAGGTAGACCACTGACAGCATCATGAAGATGAAGGCCTGCAGCGGGATCACCAGGATGTGGAACAGCATCCAGCCGAGGCCGAACACGCCGCCCGCGACGGCGCCCGCAAGACCGGCGCTACCCAGCACCCAGATCAGCAGGAACACGATCTCGCCGCCGTACATGTTGCCGAACAGTCGCATCGCCAGGGACACCGGCTTGCTGAGCAGCTCGACCGCGTTGAGCAGCAGGTTGGCCGGGAACATCCACGGACCGAAGGGCGCCACGAACAGCTCCTTGACGAAGCCACCCACGCCCTTCGCGCGCAGCGCGAAGAAGATCATCAGGAAGAACACGCTGATCGACATGCCGAGCGTGGCATTGACGTCGGCGGTCGGCACCGGCTTCCAGTAATCGACGCCCATGGCGTGCAGCGGGAGAGCGATGAAGTCTGCCGGGATCATCTTCAGCAGGTTCATCAGCAGGATCCACACGAACAGCGTGATGGCGATCGGCGTCACCAGCCGGCTGCTGCCGTGGTAGGCGTCCTTGGCCTGCTTGTCGATGAACTCAAGCACGATCTCGACGAAGGCTTGCCACTTGCCGGGCACGCCCGCGGTCGCCTTGCGCGTCGCCAGCCACATCACGAACACTCCGAACAGCCCCATGAGGACCGCGGTGATGAAGGTGTCGAGGTGCAGCGTCCAGAAGCCACCTTCCTGGATCTGAACCGTGAGGTTCTTCAGGTGGTGCTGGATGTAGGTCGTAGGGGTCTGTGCGCCTTCAGCCGCCATTGCGATGCATCCCGAAACGTTTGAATGCTTGGAGTGGCCCGGGGAACCCGGACCGCCGGTGTCGCTAGCCGCGTCGCGGGCCAGCGCTCGAGGCGGGGATGGCGGCGGCGACCGCGAAGGTCACCAGGCCGACAAACACGCCGAGCAGCAGGGGCAGCGGCGGCAATCGCCACAACCCGAGGCCCAGCAGCAGGACGAATCCCACCAGCAGAATCTTGCCCACCAGACCGGCCACCAGACCACCGAGCGCCTCGCTGGCACTGGGGGCGCGACCCGGAAAGGCGCGCCAGCCCAGCAGCAAGGTGCCGACCCCGAGGACCGCCGACCCGAGACCTGCGGCGACCGCCGCGAGCGGCGAAACCAGCAGGAAACCGAGCGACAGCACACCCGCCATGACCAGCTGGGCCAGCGCACAGCGCCGTGCCAGACGTCGGCCGGAGGCCAGGGGTGAAGTCACGGTTGCAACCTGTCTGCGTGAAGATCGGCACGGACGGCCGACCAAAGCCGGCGAAGTATAGCAGTGCGAAAAAATCCCGGACAACTCGGCGAAGGTCGGCAAAGTCGGAACTGGACCGCGAAAACTCCGAGGGGAGGCCTAAGGAGTGTCGCCGTTGCCCAGCCATCAGGCCCGCCAGCCCCAGTCGCGGCCCCTGATGCAGCGACGGACGTGATGGTTCGGCATCCCCCGGCGTCACGCGGAGCGGGACAGCTCCCTCAGCCTGCCGCCTCGGCTGCAGCTGGGTCCAAGGGCCCGCCCGAAGCCGCAGTCTGCGAAGCCACCGCCTCGAACCCGCGATGCCGCGACCTCAGGCAGACGCGGCCGCCGTCTGCGGAATCCGCAGCACCACCGACAGCCCACCTCCGTCGCGCAGGGCCAGTCGCACTTCGCCGCCGTGGGCCTCGACGATCTCGCGCACCAGCGCGAGGCCGAGCCCGGTGCCATGGCGCTTGGTCGAGTAGAACGGCAGCAGGGCCTGCTCCAGCACCTGCGGGCTCATCCCGGGACCGCGGTCGGCCACTTCGATGCGCAGCCCGCCGGCCTCCTGCCGCATCGCGAGCTCTACGCCTTCGGGCGGCGAGCCGGATTCGTGGGCGTTCTTGAGCAGATTCAGCAAGGCCTGGCTCATCTGCGCCGGATCAAACCGCGCGTGCGACGGCGGCGGCTCAGCCAGACCAAAACTGCGCTCAGCGCTCAAGCGCTGCAGGAAGGGAGCGAGTTCGACCGTCTCCGGCTGCGGGCTTGGCAGTTTGGCGAAGCGTGCGTAGCCACGGATGAACTCGTTGAGGTGCCGTGCACGCTCTTCGATGGTCTCGAACACCGGGCCCAAGCGCTCGTGCTGCCCGCGGCGATTGAGCTCGGCGCCCGAGTGCGCCAGCGACGCGATCGGCGCCAGCGAGTTGTTGAGCTCATGGCTGATGACGCGGATCACCTTCTTCCAGGTGCGGACTTCGGCGCGGCGCAGCTCCTGGGTCAGCGGGCGCAGCAGCAGCAGCCGATGCGGCCGACCGTTCAGGCGGAACTCGCGCTGGGCCAGATGCCAGGTGTCGTCGTCCTCGCGTTCGCCAAGGCTGACGAGACCGTCGCGAGCGCCTTGGATCGCCTCGCGCAGGCTGGCGGGCTGGCCGTCGAGAACCGCTTCCACGGTCAGGCCCTGCATTCGGCGACCGCCGTTCAACAGGCGGCGCGCCGCGATGTTGGCGTAGACGAGGTGCCCCTGCGCATCGGCCAGCAGCATGGCCACCGGGGTGTTCTGCAGCATGGTGTCGAGCAGCAGCTCGCGCTGCACCAGGGCCTGACGCTGCTCGCGCAGCACGCCGCCGAGTTCGTTATGCGAACGCACCAGATCGCCGAGTTCGTCGTTGGCCTCCCAGGCCACGCCGAAGCTGAAGTCACCGTCGCGATAACCGCTGACCGTACCCCCCAGGGCGCGGAACAGCGACAGGATCGGCTGCAGCACGCGCCGCGCCGCCAGCAAGGCCAGCGGCAGGCAGATCAGCAGAGCGACGCACGCGGCCAGCAAAGGGCTGTTCAGGGCGTCGACCAGCGCGGCGGATAGCCCGGCCGCAAAGACCATCAGCACGCCCAGCGCCAGCAGCAGGCGACCGGCCAGCGAACGGCGGCGGCGACGCAGCGGCATCAGCGCGCGATGCCCAGGCGCTCCATGCGCCGGTACAGGGCCTGGCGGCTCAGGCCCAGTTCCGACGCCGCCTGCGCGACCACGCCGCCGGCGCGCGCGAGGGCGGCCTCGATGCTGGCGCGGTCGGGCTCCTCGGCACCGCTGCCCTCGCCCACGGCCGCGAGCGACGCTGCAGGCAGGCCCAGGTCGATCGCTTCGATCTGCGCGCCGCGCGCCAGCAAGCTGGCGCGCTCGATCACATTGCGTAGCTCGCGCACGTTGCCGGGCCAGGCATGTCTGAGCAGAGCCTCGCGCGCAGCGGCGGACAGCGGCTTGCGGCCGGCAAGGAAATGCTCGGCCAGCGGCAGGATGTCGAGCGGCCGCGCGGCCAGCGGCGGCAGCTTCAGCTCGATCAGGTTGAGCCGGTAGTAGAGGTCTTCGCGGAACTGGCCGGCGCGGATCATCGCCGGGATGTCGGCATTGGTCGCGCTCAGCACACGCACCTTGACCTGACGCTCGCGATTGCTGCCGAGGCGCTCGAAGCGGCCGGTCTCCAGCACGCGCAGCAGCTTCATCTGCCCGGCCGGCGGAAGGTTGCCAATCTCGTCGAGGAACAGGGTGCCGCCGTCGGCGGCCTCGAACTTGCCCTCGCGCGCCCGACTGGCGCCGGTGTAGGCGCCGGCCTCGGCGCCGAACAGCTCGGCTTCGATCAGCTCGGCCGGCAGCGCGCCGCAGTTGAGCGTCACGAACGGCCCCTCGCGCACCTGCGAGTTGGCCTGCAGGATCTCGGCAATGCGCTCCTTGCCGGCGCCATTGGGGCCGGTGATCAGCACCGGCACGTCGGCGCGCGCGATCTGTGCGACCAGCTGCAGCAGCTCGGCCATGGCCGGGTCGGCGAACACCAGGCCACGCAGGTCGAGCTCACTCTTCAGCACCTCACTGCGTCGGCGCTGGGTGGACTTCAGCCGCATCAGCTCGCGGTTGGCCTGGCCCAGCTCGATCAGGTTGCGCACGCTGGCGACCAGCTTGGCGTCGTCCCAGGGCTTGGCCAGGTAGTCGGCGGCACCGGCCTTGACCAGATCGACCGCAGCTTCGAGATGCGTCCACGCCGTCAGCAGGATCACCGGCAGGTCGGGATGGGCCGCGCGGATGCGCCGGAACAGGACTACGCCCTCCTCGCCCGAGGTCGTGTCGGCGCTGAAGTTCATGTCCTGGATGACCAGATCGATGCCACCGCGCCCGATCCGCGCCAGCCCGGATTCCGGGTCCGCCGCGTGCTCGGCTTCGATGTCGTGCAGGGACAGCAACACCGACAGCGCGGTGGCGACGGCCGGGTTGTCGTCGATGATCAGGACGGTGGGCATTGAGCGCGGGGATTCGGGATTAGGGATTCGTCGGAGCGGGGGCGGCGGAGAATGAAGTCGCGAGATTAACAGTCGTCGGTTGATGCAGTGATTGAGGATCGGGGAGTCGCGAAAGCGCCTGGCTGGAGGAATTGCGCTCACCACATCACCGCAGGTGCTCCGCCTGAGCCGCATCGTCACCCGGGCCTGATCCGCGCGACGCTGCCGAGTGACGCAGCATGAGGCCCGCATCTCCAATCCACGATCTCCCCGCGCCCCCGCCGCTCAGGCGCTTCGAGTGGCCGTCGCGGGCGGCACCGAGGCCGCGCGCAGGGCCGGGCCCAACACCGCGGCGATACCGAGCAGGAGCAGCACGACCGAGCCGACACCGAGATACCCCAGGGGCAGCTTGGACAGTTCGAGCTGATCCATCATCAGCCCGTTCAGACCCAGCGCGAGGCCGGAGCCAACGACCACGCCGACGCCGGTGATCAATACGTTCTCGGTCACGAACAGGCGCACGATATCCGCGCGGCGTGCGCCAAGCGCCCGGCGTACACCGATCTGCTTCCGACGCTGGCTCACCCACAGCGAAGCAAGACCCACAATGCCGCTGGCGGTCATCGCCAGCAGCAAGCCCATCACGATCAGGAGGCCGTTGATCAGCGTGTGCTCGCCTTCGTAGCGTTGCTCGCGGGTCTCGGCCATCGTGTCGGCGGCTTCCACCATGCGTCCAGGCACGCGACTCTCCAGCAGCGCCTCGGCGTCACGGACAAGACGCTCCAGCTCGGCCGCATCGTTCACGCGTACGGCGTAGCTCCTCCAATTGCCAGCGCGGAGTGCGGGGAACACCACGGAGCGGGTGCCATCGCCGCCACCCCAGGAAGCGCGGCCCCAGGGCGTCACCAGGGTTTCGACGACGCCCACGATCTCGATGGGCCCCGTGTTGCCCCAGTACAGGGGCTTGCCGACGGCGCTGGCTTCGTTCGGGTAAAGCGCTTTGGCGACGGCAGCCGTCACCAGCGCCACCGTCGGGTCGGGTTGGCCCTCGAGGTTCTCGTCGATGAACAGCGCCTCGTCCGGACGGAACGTCCGGCCTTCGACGACCCGGAGCCCCCAGGTTTCGACGATGTTGGCGCCGACGATGTAGGTCGCCGCTGTCGTCAGGCTGTTCTCGGTGTTCGGCTTCACGTCGAAACCGGAGTTGTTGCCGCTGTTCGACAGGGGAATCTGGCTCACCGCGGCGGCACTGGCGACCCCCGGCATGGCGCGCAGGACCTCAAGATCGGCTTGCGCGACCGCGCCCGTGGTGTCCCGCTCTTTGTCGGTGATGCTGATGTGGAAGATCCGGTCATCATCGAGACCGGTCGGGCGCTGCGATTCCTGCACTCGGTCGCGGACGACGTACAGGGCATTGGCGAGGATGGCCAGCGTCAAGGCCACCTGCAGGGCGATCAGCAGGACGCCGGTCTTGCGGTGGCGCATTGCGGAGAGGATGGGCTTCAGTTCCATGACCGTTCTCACTGGCTCTTCAACTGGATGGCGGGGCGCACCTGACAGGCCTGCCAAGTGGGCAACAGCGCGGCGAGCAGGGCGGCGAACAGACCCAGCGCGACCGTGCCCGCCATCAACGAGGGATGCATGGCGTAGAAGTCCTCGGCGCCCGACAGCCTGCCGTTGACCAGCGAGAGGCCGTACAGGGCGAGTCCGAGACCGAGGACAGCCCCGGCGGCGCCGAGCACCCCGGCTTCGATCAGGCTCTGCCGGAAAATCTCCGCGCGGGTAGCGCCGAGCGCACGGCGAACGCCGATTTCGCCGGCGCGCGCGGTGAACTTCGCGAGCATCAGCGCCACCACGTTGACGAGGCACACCAGCAGAAAGCCGAAGGCGATCCACGTCGCCATGCGGGTGTCGTTGCTGACAGCGCCGCTGTACTCCAGCCATTCACCGACATCGCGCAGCCGGTTGTTCACGGGGCGAGGCAGGCGGCCCAGCGTCTTCTGCTCGGCGACGTAGGCGGCGAGGTAGTCTTCGTACGCCTTGCGCTCGCTGGCGCTGTCCAGCTCAACCCAATACTGCAGCCAGGTGCAGTCCGACTTCAGAAAGTTGGCGAAGCCGGGGCCGACGTCGCCGTTGCAATTGGTCCAGCCGTTGTTGTTCCACTCACGCGCCAGCGTGTTGCGGATGGGCATCCACAGGCCGTGGACGTCGCCATCCACGCCGGAACCGTTGATGCGATAGAAGCGCGGCGTGGGGTTCCAGTCGTCGAGCACGCCAGTGATGGTGTAGTCCCGATCGTCGATCCTCATCCGGCGACCGACCACCTCGGTCGCGCCGAATACGCGCTCGGCAAGCTCGCGACCGATGACGACGACATCGGCACCGCGCTCGTCATGCTCGGCCGTCCACGGGCCGCCCGCCAGGAAGGGCATATCGAACATCTGGAACACCTCGCGCGTGGTGGCCATGCCCTGCTCGCGGAAAGGCGTGAGGCCGTCGCGGCCCGGATCGATGGCCGGCGACACGCCGTAGAGCGCGGTCTGCCGGAGGCCCTTCGCGTCGCGCAACAGGTTTTCGACGTCGGTCCAGCTCATCTGGCGCTCCGGCTCCTCGTTGGGCTGGTAGCTGCCATTCATCGGACCGATGTCGATCTGCGGCACGAAGAGACGGTCGCTCTTGTGCGGGATCGGATCGCCGGCCATCACCAGCAGCATCGTCAAGCTGGTCATGCTGGCGCCGATGCCGACGGCAAGGATGAGCACGATCAGAGCCGTGAGCACGGGAGCCCGGCGCAGGCTCTTCAGTCCGAGGCGGAGGTAGTAGCGGAACATGCGGACTCTCCTCAGGCGGCCGGGGCGATGCGCTGCAGGTCAACCACCTGGCCATCGACGACATGGATGTTGCGCTGGGCGCGCGCCGCCAGTTCCGGATCATGGGTAACCATCACGATGGTCGTGCCCTCGGCATTGATCTGCTCGAGCAGCTCCATCACTCCGCGAGCCATCTGGGTGTCGAGGTTGCCGGTCGGCTCGTCGGCCAGCAGCAGACGCGGACTGCCGGCCAGCGCACGGGCGATCGCCACGCGCTGCTGCTGGCCGCCGGAGAGTTCCGCCGGATAGTGCTTCATGCGCGAGGCGAGGCCGACCTTGGCCAAGGCCTCTTCGATGCGCTGCCTCCGCTCGGCGGCCCTGAAGCCGCGGTAGCGCAGTGGCACATCCACGTTGTCGAACAGGTCGAGGTCGGGGATCAGGTTGAAGCCCTGGAAGATGAAGCCGAGCTTCTCGTTGCGCAGGCGCGAGCGCCGGTTGTCGTCCAGGCCGCGGACATCCACGCCGTCGAGGTGGTACTCGCCGCCGGTGAACTCCTCGAGCAGACCCGCGATGTTGAGAAAGGTGGTCTTGCCCGAGCCCGAAGGCCCGGTGACGGCGACGAACTCGCCCTCTCCGACCTCGATGTCGATGCCGCGCAGGGCGTGGGTTTCGATCATGTGGGTCTGGTAGACCTTTGACAGCTGCTTCATCGAGAGCATGGAGGTTTCCATCCGTCGTTCAGGGGTGCGGGGAATTCGGTGCCGGGCAGGCGTGGAGGAGCGTCACTCGTTGATCTGCACGCGTTCGGCGTCAGCGAACAGATCGGTGCCTGAGATCACCACGCGCTCGCCCTCGGCGACGCCCGCGGTGATTTCGATGGCGCTGACCGCGGTGGCGCCCACGGTGATCGGTCGGCGTACCGCCGTGCCCTGCTCCATCACGTAGGCGAAGCGCCCCCCCTGAAGCTCGACAAACGGCCCGCGCGCCACCTTCAGGACGTCCGGCTTCTCGTCGATGAGCACGCGGGCGCTCACGCGTTGGCTCTGGCGCAGACCTTCCGGCTGTTCGGCGAGCCGCACCCGCGCCAGCACCTGCCGCTCCAGCACTTCGGGGGCGATCGACACGAGCTCGCCGTCCACCGTCTGCGCGCCGATGCGGACCTCCACGCGCATGCCGAGTCCAAGGTCATCGGCGTAGGACTCGGGCACCTCGAGCTCGACTTCCAGCTGCGAGAGGTCGACCACCGTCATCAGCGGCGCATTGGCGGGGACCACAGCACGATCGACGACCGCCACGCTGCCGACGATGCCGTCGACCGGGGAACGCACCTCGAGTTCGGCGACGCGGCGCTCAAGATCCGCCACCACCGCGCGCTGGCGGGTCAGGGCCTCTTCGCGGCTCTTCAGTTCGAGCGCTACGTTCTGGACTTCGAGACCGGCGTCGGCCTCGCTGTGGCGAGCCCGCACATCGGCAGCTTCGACCGCGTCGCCGTAGCGCAGACAGTCGGCCCGCGGAATCGCCTGCAGTTCGCAGGCGCGCGCCGTGCGCTCCGCGTCGCGCTTTGCCGTCTGCAGAGCCAGCCGGCTCTCGTCCGCCGTCCGCTGCGCCAGCAGGCGGGCCTTCTGCGCGAGGATCCGCTGCCGCGCCACGTCCGCCTCGAGGCCGCGCAGGGTCGCAAGCTCGCGATCGCGATCCGCACGCAGCTCGGGGGAGTCCAGCCGCGCAAGCACGTCGCCCTGTTTCACCGAGGCGCCGGCGCGGGTCTGCAGGCTCACGGTGGAAGCCGTCACCGCGTACAGCGTGGGACTGACCGCGGCGACGATGCGGCCATCGACCTGCGCATCGCGAACCAGAGGACCGCGCTCCACCGTGGCAAAGCGCAGCCGCTCGGCGTTGACGGCACGCTCGGCCGACAGCCAGCCCGACAGGCCCCACAGGCCGAGCAGCAGCGGCAGCGCGATCAGCGCGCCGCGACGCAGGGCTGGGCGCTGCCAGAGCGGCAGGGTGGCGGGGGCAAGCGCCCGGTCTTGGGCGGCGGTGTCGCGGATCATGCGCAGGCTCCTTGGCGGATGCTTAGCCCCAAGCAGACTGCGTGCCAATCGGCAAATATCTGTTTTTGCTTGTTTTTATGGCGGACGGGGCTGCGTCCGCGCCGACCACTCGGACGTCCGGACGGACAGGCTGGCGGCAGGACTCGGCCCGCGCACTGCTACAGTCCGCGCCCGCCCGAGGTGCGAGTTCATCCCATGCCGCCATTCAAGGAACGCGGTGCCCAAGTCACCCGCGTCGAAGCGTTCGTCGATGCCGCCTTCGCATTCGCCATCACCCTGATGGCAGTGGCCGGTGAGTCGATTCCCGACAGCGTGGAAGCGCTGACCCATGCGATGAAAGGCATCCCGGCCTTCGCCCTGGCCTTCGCGCTGATCCTGCGCTTCTGGACGGCGCACTCGGACTGGAGCCGCGCTTACGGCCTCGACGACGCGGTCTCGGTGCGGCTGAGTCTGCTGCTGGTCATGCTGCTGCTGGTCTTTGTGTATCCGGTGCGCATGGTGTTCGCGGCCTTGTTCAATTTCCTGAGCAACGGCTGGCTGCCGGCCGGCTTCGCGATCACCGAAGTGGCTCAACTGCCGGTGCTGTTCATCACCTTCGCCGCCGCCTTCGGCTCGATGGGAGCGGTGATGTGGGGCCTGTATCTGCGCGCCTGGCGGTTCCGCGAGCGGCTTGAGCTCGATCCCCGCGAGCGTCTTTGGACGCGCCTGTGCCTGTGGAACTGGGGCCTGGTGCCGGTGGTGGCGCTGGTGTCGATCACGCTTGCGCTCACCATTCCCGCCACGCGCGAGTCGGGCTGGGTGCTGGGCCTGCCGGGCTTCGTGTTCTTCGGCCTGCATGTGAGCGAGCTGATCCTTCGACACTGGCTGGCGCGCCGGCTGAATGCATTGGACGCCCCATGAGCACCGCGCGCCCGCAGCGCCATCCGCAATCGTCCGACGACCCGGCACTGGCGCGATGCCAGACCTGGCTGGAACGCGCGGTGATAGGCCTGAACCTCTGCCCCTACGCGCGCGCACCGCACCTCGGCGGACGCATCCGCTGGGTGCTCAGCGCCGCGACCGACACCGATGGTGTGGTCGAAGAGCTGCTGCGCGAACTGGAGCATCTGCGGCAGCACGACCTCGCCGAGGTCGAGACCACCCTGCTGGTCGTTCCGCGTCTGCTCGCCGACTTTGAGGACTACCTCGACCTGCTGCACGCCGCCGAAGCGCTGCTGCAGGCGCTGGGCTATGCCGGCGAGTTCCAGCTGACCAGCTTCCATCCGGACTATCGCTTCGAGGGCGCGGACGCCGACGCGATCGAGAACTGCACGAACCGCTCGCCCCTGCCGATGCTGCATCTGCTGCGCGAGGACAGCATCAGCCGCATCGTCGATGCCGGTGCCGATGTCGAAGCGATTCCCGAGCGCAACCAGCAGCGCCTGCGTGAACTGGGGCACGAGGGCTGGCGTCGCCTGTTCGGGCCGGACTGATCCCGACGGCATCGTCCGGGGTGCTGGCTCTGCGCGCGTCACGACGGGTCTGCCGGCGCCTGGGGCCGCGGCCGTCCGCCCACCCTACTCGGCCGCCGGCGCCTGCGGCATGCTGCGCGCCAGCTCCGAGTGGACGCGCCCCATGCACCGCTATTCCTCGCTCGCGCCGCGACGCGGCCTGCCGCACCTGCTGCTGGCCCTGCTGTTCGGCTTCGCCCTGTCCACCCTCGCGACGGAAACTGGGGCCGCGTCGGGCGACGCCGTGGACGAGGCAGCCCTGCCCGAGCCCGCAGCGCGCCCTCGCATCGGCCTGGTGCTGGGCGGCGGCGGCGCGCGCGGCGCAGCCCACATCGGTGTGCTGCAGGTACTGGAGGAACACCGCATTCCCGTCGACAGCGTGGCCGGCACCAGCATGGGCGCACTGGTCGGCGGGATGTACGCCACCGGCCTGTCGCCGACCGAGATGGAAGCGATCATGCGCGCCATCGACTGGGGCCGGCTGTTTCGCGACAGCGCCGACCGCGCCGAGCGGCCGATGCGGCGCAAGCGCGATGACATCGCCAATCTGGGCGGTGCCGAGCTCGGCTTCCGCGAACGTCGCCTGGCGCTGCCGCGCGGCGCCCTGCAGGGCCATCGCCTGCTGCTGTGGCTGCGCCGGCAGACCTTGGGCGTGGCTGGCATCGAGGACTTCAGCCGGCTGCCCCTGCCCTTCGCCGCGGTCGCCACCGACATCGTCCGCGGCGAGCGCGTGGTGATGCGCGGCGGCGATCTGGCCCTGGCGATGCGCGCGAGCATGGCGGTGCCCGGCGTGTTCGCGCCGATCCGCGTCGACGGTCGGCTGATGGTCGATGGCGGCATCGTCGAGAACGTGCCGGTGCGGGTCGCACGCGAGCAGGGCGCCGAGCGCCTGATCGTGGTCGATGTCGGCGCGCCGCTGCTGAAGGAGGAACAGCTGGGCTCGCCGCTGTCGGTAACGGTGCAGATGATTTCGGTGCTGATGAAGCAGGAGACCGACCGCGTGCTGGCCGAGCTGCATCCGGACGACGTGCTGATCCGGCCGGCCCTGGGCGAGTTCTCTTCGGCCGATTTCGAGAACAGCCTGTCGACCATCGCCATCGGCCGCGCCGCCGCCGAAGCCGCCCTGCCTGAGCTGCTGCCGCTGGCCCTGGACGAGACCGAGTGGGCCGAGCATCTGGCCGCACGCCGCCTCAGCGCGCGCGACGCACCGCAGGTGGCGCGCTTCGAAGTCAGCGAGGAGCGCTCGCGCTCGGCCCTGCGCCTGCAGAAGCTGCTGGGCGACATCGCGCCCGGCGCGCTCGATCTGGATCAGCTGGAGGCGCGCCTCGACGAGGCCATGGCCGGCGGCGACTACGAGCGCATCAACTACCGCCTGCGCCGCGAGGCCGATGCCGCGGTGATCGAGGTGCAGCCGGTCGACAAGGGCTGGGGGCCGGGCTATGTGCAGTTCGGCTTCGCCCTCGGCGACGACTTCAGCGGCGGCAGCAGCTACCAGGCCAGCGCCGACCTGCGCCTGACCGGCCTCGACGAGCGCGGCCGCGAGTGGCGCTCGCGGGTCAACCTCGGCCGCCGCTCGGGCGTGTACAGCGAGATCCACCAGCCCTTCGGCGGCGACGGCCGCTACTACCTGCAGGCCTTCGGGCTGTATGAGGCGACGCGCCAGCCGGCCGAACTGCTGGGCGTGAAGATCGCCGAGTTCAACCGCCGCGAGCTGCGCACCGGCGGCGAGATCGGCCTGTATCCGGACCCGCGCTGGCAGCTCTCGGCCGGCATGCAGCATGCGCGCCGGCAGCTGCGCCGCGACATCGGCTCGGCCGACATCCAGCGCAACACCAACACCACCCTGGGCGCGCTGGTACTGGCGGCGACCTTCGACAGCCTCGACGACGTCGGCTTCCCGACCCGCGGCGCGCGGCTCGATCTCGCCACCGAGCTGTACCGGCCGGGCATCGGCTCCGACAACCGCGCCGACGTGCTGCGCCTGCGCGCCGATCTGCCGATTGCCCTGCGCCCGTTCACCGCGCTGCTTGGCCTGCGCGCCGACTGGGCGCTGGCCGGCGTCAACAGCGACGAGGCCCTGAGCTTCCTGGGCGGCTTCGGCCAGCTTTCGGGCCTCGGCGACAGCGAGCGCATCGGCTCGCGCGCCTTCGTCGCGCGCAGCCTGTTCTACCGCCGCATCAACGACCTCGGGCTGGCGACCCTGCCCCTGTACGTGGGCGGCAGCCTGGAGGCCGGGCAGAACTGGCTGCCCTTCGAACGCCCCTCGACCGGCAGCCTCGACTACGCCGCCAGCCTGTTCTTCGGCGTCGACTCACCGCTCGGCCCCGTCTACCTCGGCTACGGTCGCTTGAGTTCCGGCGACTCGGCGGCCTTCCTGCGGGTCGGCGGGGTGATCGAGGATCTGCGGCGCTGAGGTCGGGCCGGGTCAGAAGCGGTAGCGCAGAAACAGTTCGACGTCGTCTTCGTCGGCGCGATTGAGCGAGGCCGTGTTGCGGTTGATCTCGCGGCGCAGGCCCAGCCCGGTCGAGCGGCTCAGATCGAACAGCAGCTCGGCATTGAAATCGAGGCCATCGCTGCCGTCCGGCCAGCGCGCAAGGCGCGCGTCCGCGCTGAACGACAGCCGCGGCAGGGGGCGCCAGTGGGCCTGGGCGAAGGCTGCCGGGCCATCCGCATACACGCTTGCACCGAGGTCGAGCAGGCTGAGCCGCAGCCGATACCACTGCGCCGCCACGCGGAGTTCGAACGCGGGATGCGGCCGCCAGCGCGGTCCGATGCCGCTCGCCAGCTGGGTCAGCAGGTAGTCCAGGCTGAAGCTCTCGATGCTGACGCGGTCGCGCTCCAGCTGGAGTTCGGTCTGGACGAACCAATGCTCGCCGACATCCGCGTTCCAGCTCAGACTGCCGAGCTGCTGGTTCTTGCGCAGCGCCCCGTCGCGTCGACGCTGCTGATGCTCCAGCTCGAGTTCGATGCGATGCGGTCCGCCCTGCCAGTGCGCCTTGCCGCGCAGGTGCAGCTCGGAATCGGAGCGGTTGCCGGCGCGATCGCGATCCCAGGCGCCGTCGATGCGCAGGCCATCGGGCTGCAGCCGCTCGCGCAGGGCCCGCCAGTGCGCAAGAGGAGGCGCTTCGGCCGGCGTCACGGCGACGCGGTCGGCATCAGGGGCGGCCGACGGCGACTGTCCCGCAGCACAGGCCGGTGCTGACAGCGCTGGCGCCTGTCCACCCTCCGGCCCGCTCAGACGCACGCCGTCAGCGCAGCCCATGGCGACCATCCGCTCGGCCGCGACGCGCAAGCCATCGAGATGCTCGGCAAGCGTGCCTGCGCCCAGCGTCGGGCCCTGCACCGCCCGGCAGCCGCGCTCCGGCAAGCGCAGCCCCAGACGGTAGCGGGGCTCGCGCAGCGCCTCCGCGCGCAGTCGTCCCTGGGTGTCGCGCTCTGGCGCGATACGCAGACACAGCACCCCGTCTTCGATCCAGGCGCCGTCGGACGCGGCCTGCACAGGCGCCCCCAGCAGCGCGGCGAGCAGGCCGCCTGCCGCCACAGGCCAGCGCCTCATCGCCCTCAGCGCCCTTCGCCGGCCGCGGCCGCGGCCGCCGGCGCAGCGTGCCAGTGCTCGCGAGGCACCCACTTGGCCTGCGCGGGATCGCCCTCGTAGTGCGGCGACATGATCTGCACGCCATGGGCGTTGAAGGCATCGAGGATGGCGGCGTGGAGCTGGCTCAGCACCTGCGCGCGCGGCAGCGCGCTGCTGCCGTCGAACTGGGCGACGAGGCGGTACTCGACGTAGAAGTCCGACAGCGCGGTCTGGATGACATAGGGCGCGGGATCGCGCAGCAGCCCGGGCACCTCGGCCGCCGCCGACTGCAGCAGGGCATGCACCTGCCGCCAGGGGGTGTCGTAGCCGATGGTGACGCCGGTTTCCAGCACCGAGCCGCCCGCAGAGGCCGCATGTCGCGAGAGATTGCGCGTGACCTGGCCGATCACCAGCGAGTTGGGCAGGGCGATCTCCTCGCCCTTGCCGTTCTTGAGCCGGGTGAGACAGAGGCCGATTTCGGTGACCGTGCCCTCGTGCTCCTGGATGCGCACGTACTCGCCGACCAGCAGCGCGCGCGTGAACACCAGGATCAGGCCCGAGGCCACCTGGCCGACCAGGCCGGACGCGCCGATCGACACCATCAGGCCGAGCAGGACCGACAGGCCCTTGAAGGCTTCGGTCTGCGAGCCCGGCAGGTAGGGATAGGCCATGGCCAGCGCGAACAGCCAGATGCCGAGGTTGATCAGCCCGCGCGTCGCCGGCGCGGTGTGGGCATCGAGGGCGCCGAGCTGCACGCTGCCCTCGTTGATGCGGTCGAACAGGCTGCGCGTGACCTGGGTCAACAGGCGGGCCAGCAGGAAGATCATCAGCGCCACGAACAACCCCGGCAGGGCCGCAGTGCTGGCGGCCGCGGCCTGGCCCAGCGAGCCGGACAGCGAGTCGACGAGACGCTCCGCCGCGGGCCGGGTCAGGGCGAACAGCCCGAGGGCGTAGGCCAGAAAGCCCACCAGCACCGCCAGCGCCAGCAGCCAGACCAGCACCACGCTGACCCGCACCGCCAGCGTCACCAGCAGGCTCTGCAGATGCGGTCGCACGGCGCCGGGCAGCAGCTGCTGCATCTGGCGCGCGAGACGCAGGCGCAGGCGCCGCTGCAGCAGGCGCGACAGACTCAGCAGCGCGAACATCGCCAACGCCAGCAGCAGCAGGGCCCCCGCGAGCTTGCCGAGGGCGATGAGGTTGAGCCGGGGATCGCGGTGCTCGCGGTGCTCGGCCCAGACCTGCTGCAGCACCCGCGCCGAGCGGTTGGCGAGGGCGTGCGCGGTCTCGCCGCGCTCGCTGCGGGCATCGCCGGGCAGCACCACGAACAGGCTGGTTTCGTCCAGCTGCACGGCCACGCCCTCGGCCAGCGGCAGCACCGACGTCCAGCCCGCCCCACCGCGTTCCAGCGCCTCGCGGACGTGTTTTTCGGCAAGCGCCGCGCGCTCTTCGGCCGACAGGGCACCGAGCGGGGCGCGGAAGACATGCAGCGCGCGCCCGCCGACGCTGAGAACGACCCCGTCCTCGGAGGCCTCCGCCTGCGCGTGGGCGGGAGCGGGTTGGAGCGCCACCAGCATCAGCCAGGGCAGCAGACACAGCGCCCACAGCAGGCGGTGAGGGGTCCTCGTCGGCTTCGGCATACCCACCTCCAGGTGCACTCGGCGCGGGAGGCACGAGTATGCCGCGCGCGGCGCGGCAGTACGCGTGTGGCGGCGCGGCGGCGCGCAGGGCCCCGCCGCCGCGCCGGCGTCGACGCCTCAGAGGTGCAGCTTGCCCTCGCGTTCGGGCTGGTAGTCGATGCCGAGGATGCGCACGCGGGTGACTTCACCGCCCGGCAGGGTCCAGTCGATGCTGTCGCCGACCTTGAGGCCGAGCAGGGCGGTGCCGACCGGTGCCAGCACCGAAATCTGGTCGGCGTGGCTGCCGAGCTCGTGCGGGTAGACCAGGGTGAGCCGTGAGGGGTGGTGCTCGTGCGTGCTCTCGAAACAGACCGTGCTGCGCATGCTGACGCGATCGGCCGGCAGCTCGGCAGGCTCGACCACCCGCGCCCGCGCCAGCTCGGCGGCCAGCGTTTCTCCGGCAGCCCGCTGATCGAGCGGCAGGGCGGCGATCAGCGCATCGAGGCGGTCGTAGTCGAGGCTGGACACGACGAGATCGGGGGCAGTGCGGGTCATCGGAAGCTCCAAAAGCAGTTCGGCCCGGACTGGTCGCTGCCAGCCCGGGCCGAGGGATTCGGTTGTGCGCGGCGCCATCGCCGCCCGTCGCGACCATAGCCCGGACCGGACGGCCGGGCAAGCCGGCTCAGTCGCTGCCGTGCCCGCCGTCGTGGCCGCCGTCATGGCCGCCGCCGTCGCTGCCGTCGCTGCCGCCGTACGGGTCATCGAAGCCGAAGCTGAGCTCGGGGCCACGCTCGTCCTCGCTGTTCTCGCGCTGCATGGCCGGGCCCTCGCTGTAAGTCACCGGCCCGCCCGGGCGCTTCTTCTTGGGGTCGGGCAGCAGCGCGCTCAGCTGTTCGACCTCGGCGGCCATCTGCTGGCGGCGCTCCTCCGGCACCTGCTGCCAGTGGCAGCCGAGCAGCGCGCCTTCCAGCGAGTACAGCAGGTTCAGGCTGGGCTTGAAGCCGGCGCGCTTGACCTTCATGAAGGCGCCCACCGCGCCCGCAGCGACCAGATCCTCGGGCGTGCGGATGCCGACCTGGCGCAGCCAGGCGGCGGACTTCGGCCCGACATTGCGCAGGCGATCACCGCTCATCGCAGCGACTCCACGAAGACTTCGGCCAGCGCTTCGAGGCCGCGCACGTCGTCGGCGTCGAAGCGCGCCAGCACCGGGCTGTCGATGTCGAACACGCCGACCAGCTGGTCGCCCTTGAACATCGGCACCACCACCTCGGAGCGCGAGGCCGAGTCACAGGGAATGTGGCCGGGGAAGGCATCGACGTCGTCGACGCGCTGGGTGCGGCCGGTGGCGGCAGCGGTGCCGCAGACGCCGCGACCGAGCGCGATGCGCACGCACGCCGGCTTGCCCTGGAAGGGACCGACCACCAGCTCCTCGCCGTCGTAGAAATAGAAGCCCAGCCAGTTGAGGTCGGGCAGCGCATGGAAGGCCAGTGCCGACAGGTTGGCGGCATTGGCGACGCGGTCGTGCTCGCCGGCCAGGAGGGCGCGAGCCTGCTCGACCAGGGCGGCGTACTGTTCCGGCTTGGAACCGGTCAGGGCGGCGGCTTCGAACATGCGCGGGGTCCTCATGGCTGGTTGCGGCGCGCAAGTCTAGCAGCGCGCGCCGCGGCGCTAGACTGGTCGCCTGTCGCCGCTTCCGGAGCCCCACCGTGCACTTCAGCTGTTTCGTCACCGGCACTGATACCGGCGCGGGCAAGACCCACGCCAGCTGCGCCCTGCTGCACGCCATCCGCCGCCTGGGACGGCGCGCGGTAGGCATGAAGCCGGTGGCCTCTGGCGCCCGCGAGAACCGCCATGGCTGGGTCAATCAGGACGCGCTCGACCTGATGGGCGCGAGCAGCTTCCAGGCCGACTATGCGCGGGTCAATCCGGTCTGCCTGAAGGCCGCCACCGCCCCGGAGATCGCCTGCGATATCGAGGGCGTGCGCTTCGGCCTGCCCCAGCTCATCACCGCCTACGAGCAGCTGCATGCCGAGGCCGACGTGGTGGTGGAAGGCGTCGGCGGCTGGTGCGCGCCGCTCAGCCACGAGCTGATGCAGGCCGACCTGGTGCGCGCACTCGACCTGCCCGTGGTGCTGGTGGTCGGCCTGCGGCTCGGCTGCATCAACCACGCACTGCTGACGCTCGCGGCCGTTCAGGCCGACGGCATGCGCGTCGCCGGCTGGATCTGCAACGTGATCGACCCGGAGCTCGAATTCGCCGAGCACTACTTCGAGGCCCTGCAGCGGCGCATCCCCGTGCCCTGTCTCGGCCGCCTGGCGTGGAAGGCACCGGCCAGCCTCGCCGACCTCGATCTGGGCCCACTCGGGCTGATGGCCCGCGACGCGTGAGCGCGCCGGCGGGATCAGGCGAGGTCGACGGGCCGGCGCTGACCGCCCTGATCAACGCCGCGCGGGCCGGCGACGCGCACGCCGGCGAGCGCGCGCTGGCCGCCACCTACGCTCAGCTGCGTGCCCTCGCCCAGCGCGTGCGCAGCGGCGCGGTCTCCGAGCTCGGCCCCACCGAACTGCTGCACGAGGCCTGGTTCAAGCTGTTTCCGCAGGGCGCCGCACCGTCGCTCGACAGCCGCGCGCATTTCCTCAACCTGGCCGCCCGCGCGATGCGCCAGGTGCTGGTCGACCTCGCCCGCGAGCGCCAGGCGCAGAAGCGCGGCGGCGACTGGATCGCGGTCACCCTCGGCACCGCCCTGCCGGCCGCCGACGGCCCCGATCTCTTGGCCATCGACCAGGCCCTGCAGAAGCTCGAGCGCCGCGACGCCAAGCTGGTGCGGATCGTCGAGGCCCATTTCTTCGCCGGCCTGAGCTTCGAGGAGACCGGCAGCGCGCTCGGCATCAGCGAGCGCAGCGTGCGCCGCGGCTGGGACCTCGCCCGCGCCTTCCTGCTGGCCGAACTCGAGGACAACGCATGAGCGGCGATGCGAGCGACCCCGACTGGGCGCCGCTGGCGGCGCTGTTCGAGCGGCTGGCGGATCTGCCGGCCGCCGAACAGGCGCAGGCGCTGAGGGCGCTGCGGGACGACCCCGCTGCCGCCCGCCTGCTGCCGCGCCTGCACAGCCTGCTCGACGCCCATGCCCGCGCCGGCGACGGCCTCGCCCAGGGCGCGGCGGCACAGGCCGTCGGGGCTGTCGATGCCGTGGCGAGCGCGCGCAGCGGCGACAGGCTCGGCCCGTGGCGGCTGCTGGAGCCGCTCGGTGAAGGCGGCATGGGTGAAGTCTGGCTGGCCGAGCGCGAGGTCGAGGGCCTGCGCCAGCGGGCGGCGCTGAAGCGCATCCGCAGCGGCCTCGGGCCGGAGCTCGGCGCGCGCTTCCTGCGCGAGCGCCGGATCCTCGCCCGCCTCAGCCATCCGCACATCGCCGCCTTCATCGACGCCGGCGTCGAGCCCGGCGGCACCCCGTGGATGGCGATGGAATACGTCGAAGGCGAGCGACTGCAGGAACACTGCGCGCGTCGACGGCTCAATCCACGCGCGCGCGTCGACCTGATCCTGCAGGTGCTGGACGCGCTCGACCACGCGCACCGCCAGCTCGTCGTGCACCGTGATCTCAAGCCCGGCAATGTGATGGTCGACAGCGAGGGCCGGGTCAAGCTGCTCGATTTCGGCATCGCCCGCCTGCTCGACGACAGCGAACTCGACCCCGCGCTGACCCGCACGCGCGCGCCGGCGCCGCTGACGCCGCGTTACGCGGCGCCGGAGCAGCTGACCGGCGAGCCCGCGGGCATCGCCGCCGACCTGTATTCCGCCGGCGTGCTGCTGTTCGAGCTGCTGAGCGGACGCTCGCCCTTCGGCGAGGCGGCGGGCTCAATGGCTGCACGCGAATCGCCGGAGTCGCTGTGGCGGGCGTTCGGCCGCGCCGAGAACGCCGCCGGCTACGGCCTGAGCGAAGGCGCACTGCGCCGCCAGCTGCGCGGCGATCTGCAGCAGATCCTGGGCCGCGCGCTCGAGCCGCAGCCCGGCGCGCGCTACCCGAGTGCGGCCGCCTTCGCCGAGGACCTGCGCGCCTGGCGCGAACAGCGCCCCCTGCGCAGCCGCCCCACGCCCTGGCCGCAGCGCTTGGCCAAGTGGATGCGCCGACAGCCGCTGGCCAGCGCCAGCCTCGGCGTCGCGGTCCTGGCCATCGCCGCCGGCATCGGCAGCAGCCTCTGGCAGGCGCAGCGCGCCGCCGAGCGGGCGGCCCAGGCCGAGGCCGCGCGGCGCTTCCTGGGCGAGGTGTTCAGCGCCGCCGACCCGCTGCTGCAGGATGCGGAGCCCCCAACCCTGGCCGAGGTGCTGGCGCGCGGCGCCGAACGCCTGCGCACCGACACCTCGCTGGATCCGCGCGCGCGGCTTCTGCTGCTGCAGGATCTGGCCCGCGCCCAGATTGGCCTTGACCAGCTGGAGGCGGCGCAGGTGCTGCTGGACGAGGCCACGGCGCTCGCCGCCGAGGTCGCCCTCGACAGCGTCGAGCGGCGCGGGCTCAAGCTCGATGTGGCGGCGCTGGCGCTGGCCTCGGATCGGATCGCTGTCGGGCTCGAAGCCCTGCACGACCTGCCGCTGCCGTCCCTGCAGGCGGTGCCCGACGCGGTCGACCTGCGCGAGATCGAGCTGCGCAGCCAGCTGCAGCTGGCGGCCTCGGATGTCGAGGCGGCGCGGCGCGTGTTCGATCCCTACCTGGCGGCACCGGCATGGTCGGCTGCGACCGTGCGCGCGCCGCTGCTGGCGCTGGCAGCGCGGGCCGAGGCCCAGAGTGGCCGCCACGCCGACGCCCTGCGCACGGTCGAAGATGCCGCTGCGGCCCTGGACGACGAGGCTCCGCTGGGCCTGCAGATCCGTCTGTTCGAAATCGAGGTGGAGGCGCTGCGCAACCTGCTGCAGACCGGGCGCGCCCTGCGCCGGCAGCGCGAGGTCATCGCCCTGCTGGAATCCCGGCTCGGGACGGCGCACGCGCGCAGCCAGTGGGCGCGGATGATGCTGTGCGGGCTGTTGATCGGCGCCGGCGCACTGGGTGAGGCCGACGCCGAGTACCGCCAGCTGTGGCAAGCGCTCGGCGCCCTGCAGGGCCGCGAGGCGCTGCGCGCCGAGGCGCTGTTCGGCTGGGGCATGGTCAGTTTCCGCCGAGGTGACTTCGCGCTCGCCCGCCAGCGCTTCAGCGACGCGCGCGCGCTGTTCCAGCGCGCGTTCGGCGCGGACTCGCTCAAGACCCGCAACGCCGAGGAAGCCGAAGCCATGGCCCGGGTCGAAACCGGCGAGGTGGCCGCGGGCTTGGCCACCCTGCAAGCCCTGCTCGCGCAGAGCCGCGCACTCGGCGATTCCGCGCGCATGGTCGGACAGCTCAATTCGCTGGCCCTGGCCCTGCTCGCGGCGCAGCGCGCCGAGGAGGCGCTGCCGCGGGTCGAGGAAAGCCTGGCCCTCGGTGCGGAACTCGGCCAGGCCACGGTGTGGACGCGGGTGATCCAGGCGCGCGCCTTGCGCCTGGCCGGCCGCACCGAGGCAGCGATCGAAGTCGCCGAAGCGGTGGTCGCCGAGTATCGCGACAGCATTTCGCCCAAGGGCGGCCCGCGCCGTGCGGAAGCCGAACGCGAACTGGCGCTGGCCCTGCTGGATCGGCCCGGCGCTGACCGTGGGCGCGCGATCGCCCTGCTGGAGAGCGTGGTCGGTCAGCGACGCACCTACCTCGGCGAAGAGAGTCCGCTGACCCGCGCCAGCGTCGACGAGCTGGCCACCGCGGCGAAACGCACCCCGTAGGCTGGGCGACGGACATCCATCGGGTGGGCCAGTGCCGGCGATGGCTGTGACGAGGTCAGAACACCCCACGGCTCGGTCCCTGTGTCCCGGCACCAGCGCGCCGGATTCGTCGCGCGTTCTGCGTATCCCCCGGCAGACCCCCATGGAGCCTGCCGATGTCCGCCCGACTCACATCACTGTCCCGAACCGCCTGCGCCGCGCTGCTGCTGGCCGGCCTGCCCGCAGGCGCACAGGTGAGCCTCGATGCCAGCTTCGACGGCGACGGTCGCCGCACGGTGTCCTTCGACCTCGACAGCGCGGCCACCGACAGCGCCCGCCGCATCTTTCCGGCGGCGAACGGCGGCTATCTCGTGCTCGGCCAGTCCAGCAAGAGCCCGGGAACGGCGCTGACGCTGACCCGTCTCAACCCCTCGGGCCAGATCGACACCAGCTTCGGCAGCAACGGCAGGCGCAACTACGACGTCCCCATCCCGACCATCGTCGACGCGGTGCGCGACAGCCAAGGGCGCCTGCTGTTCGCGGGCACCGAAACCGTGGGGGACGGTACCGACGTGTTCATCGGGCGCCTGTTGGCGAGCGGCGAGGGTGACGCCAGCTTCGGCTTCCTAGGTCGGGTTCGCATCGACCTGAGGACGCAGGACCAGGTGCTCGCGCTGGCCGTGGGGCCCGAGGACCGGGTGCTGGCGGTGATGCGCTCGCGCGCGAACTCCGACCTCGGCTGGCTGGCCTACGCCGCCGCCGTCGATGCGAACGGCCAGAACCCGAGCTCGGTGCCGATCACCGGCGTGCCGGAGGCGGGCAGCGGCGCCGCGGCCTGGTCGAGCGGACGCAACGCCCTGCTGGTGGGCCTGAGCCAGTCGGCGACCACCGACTGCGCGGTCGCGGTGCACACGGTCACGCTGAGCCCCAGCGGCGCCGGAGCCGATCTCACGGCGGCATTCCTCGGCGGCAGCACGCTGTTCAATACGAGCAATGGCTGCACCCAGGTGCGGGTGAGCGCGGTCGCCGCGGTGCCCGGCAGCGGTGCGGCCCTGCTCGCTGGCCATCGCGAGGACCCCAACGGCAGCGGCAGCGGTCGCCAGCATGGACTGCTCATCAAGGTCGCCGCCGCCGGCGGGCTGGACACCAGCTTCGGCAGCGGCGGCCGACGCATCGAGGCGCCAGCCTTCCCCAGCGACGACCTGCGCTTCCATGCGATCGACTTCGATGCGCAAGGTCGACTGCTGGTGGCCGGCGAAACCGGCAACAGCGGCACACCCAGCAGCGCCTTCGTGTTGCGCCGCTACCTTGCCAACGGCACCCCGGACAGCGGCTTCAACGGCGGCAGCGCACAGACTGGAACGAGCTTCCCGGCCGCGAACGGCTTCGACTCGGCGCTCGCCAGCGCACGCGATCTGCGGCTGATCGGCCCGCGCATCCTGCTGGCCGGCCGCAGCCGCTGGACCGGCAACACTGACGATGATTTCGCGATCGCCGCGTTCACCACGCCCGACGCACCGCTGTTCGCCGATGGTTTCGAAAACTGAGACGCGAGCGGCTTACTGCGACTCGAAGCCGTCGCGAAACAGGGCCTCATCGAACTCCACCGCGCCGATATCGCAACGGTTCGGCGCTCCGAACACGCCCGGACGGGGCCGTGCTCGACCGTCGGCGTCATCGACCGGACATGCCCCCACCGCATCGCCGGTGACCGCCGGGCTGCCGGCATTGATCAAGGCGCTGTCGCGCGCCGGGCGCAAGGTTTCGACGCGGCCGCTGAACATCGGCGGGGCGAAGCCGAAGGCCGAAGCGGCGATCTGCGCGCTGTCGTTGCCCAGCACGGCGAGGCAGCTGGCATCGGCACTGCGGTTGAAACCGGGGCCGGCATAGCCCGGCGCCGCACCGAGGAACAGACAGGCGGTGCCGGCTTCGACGGCGGCGAACGCCGAGTTGGAGATCTCGTCGATGCGCACCGCGCCATTGGTGGCGAGGTGGCCGCCCTGCTGGGCGAATCCGGCATTCAGCGAGCGATTGCGGTGCAGCGCGCTGGCGCGCAGGCGCAGGCTGGCGCTGCCAGGGTTCGTGGTTTCGACCAGATACAGCGCGCCGCCGAAGCGGCTCTCGTTGGCGTACAGGCTGGTGTTCTCGATCCACAGCGGCGCGTCCAGCAGGGTGACCGCACCGCCACCGCCCTCGCTGCTGTTGCCGCCGAAGTAGCTGCCTTCGATGCGCACGCTGTCGAGAGCGCTGAACTGCAGGGCACCTCCGGCGCCCTCACTGCCCAGACTGCGGTTGCCGAGGAAACGGCTGCGCCGGATCAACACGGAGGAGCGCGTGCTGTTGACGGCGCCGCCCAAAGCGAAGATCGCAGGGCCGGGCGAGACCGTATTGGCCTCGAACAGCGAATCCTCGATGAGCAGGCTGCCGCCGAAGTGGTCGAGCCCTCCGCCCGCGCCGTTACCGCCGCCCAGCGTGGCCCGCGCGAGGTTGTCGCGGAACGCGCTGGCCCGCACGACCAGGTTGCCGCTGACCGAGGCCGCACCGCCGTAGGCATTGCTGCCGCCCAGCCCGGCGCGGCAGGCCTCGAACTGCATGCGATCGAACTCGGTGGCACCGACCACGCTGACGCAGCCGCCGCTGCTGCGTGCCCCTGCGCGCAGGTGCAGCCGCCGCAGAGTGGTCGGCAGGTTGCCGACGAACATGGCGTGCTGTCCGCCGCCATCGATGATCTGGAAGTTCCCGACGATCTCCACGCTCAGACCGCGCAGGGCGGGCAGCGGGCTCTGCAGCTGCAGGATTCCGAACGGCGCGGTAATCGTGATGCGGTTGTGCTGGTCGGCGGGCAGCGCGGCCAGCGCCGCGCGCAGTGAACCGGCACCGGCATCGTTGAGGTTGCTGACCGTGAGTTCGACGGCCAGCGCTGGCGGCGCGGCCAGCGCAAGCATCGCCAGCACGGCCGGAAGACAGGGGCGGGCGGGATTCATCCGTGCGGATCCTTCGCTTCATCCTGAAGCACAGTGGAGTGGCACCCACCCTGACGAAGTTCCGCGCCGGCGCGTGTCACGCCCGGGTTCCGGCGGCGCACGCCGCCGGAACAGGTTCAGCGCTGCGGATGCTGGCGCCAGTGCTCGGCCAGCAGCACTGCCACCGCGTTGGCGATGTTGAGGCTCTCGACGCGGCCGCTGCCGGGGATCGACACCGCGCGCTCGCAGTGTTCGACCAGGCGCTTCTGCATGCCCTCACCTTCGGCGCCGAGCACGAACACCGCGCGCTGCGGCAGCGGCTGCGCGTACAGGTCGGTCGCGCCGGACGGCAGGGTGGCGACGGTGACGAAGCCGGCTTCCACCAGCTGCTCCAGGGCGCGGAGCTCAGCGCTGCTGCCCTGTCCGTCCAACCGCACCACCGGGACGTGCTCGGCGCCGCCCTCGGCGACGCGCGCGGCGGCGGCCGACAGCGACAGCGTGGACTGCGGCGGCAGCAGCACGGCCTGAGCGCCGAAGTGCGCGGCCGAGCGCAGCACCGCGCCAAGGTTGTGCGGGTTGCCGACGCCGTCCAGCCACAGCAGGCGCACCGGCCCGCTGCGCGGCAGGGCATCCAGCAGACCCTGCAGATCGCGCTCGGGCCGCGGCTGCATCAGCAGGCAGACGCCCTCGTGATGGCTGCTGCCGCTGATGCGCTCGAGCTCGTCGTCCTCGACCACACGATAGCCGAGGCGCTTGGCCACGCAGAAGGCCAGCAGCTCGCGCAGGGCGCCGATGCGGGCCTCGCTCAGGTACACCTTGCGCAGGGCCTCAGGCCGCGCGGCGAAGGCCGCGCGCGCGGCATTGAGGCCGCAGATCTTCTGTTCGGGCTCGCGCGGCACGCGCGCCGTCGCCAACGCCTCGTCGTGGCGCTCATCGCGACGCGGCGGACGCGCGCCGCGGTGGGCGTCTGTGTCGCGGCCTGCGATCGCCATGTTCACGTCCCGCCGCGCGATCCCGCGCTCGCGGCCGGGCACCGGTCGGGCCTCGCCATGGGCTGCCCGCTCGCTGCCCGCGTGCGCGCTTGGCGCAGACGAATCACGCCGCGGCGGCTCGCGGCGCGGGCCAGCGGAGGCCGCATCGCCGCGCGACCAGGGGCCGCGTTCGGTGGGTTCGCGGCCGGGCGCGCTCGACTCGGAAGCACGCGCGCCGCTGCGCTGGCGGGGCGGAACGGAAGCATCGCCACGCGGGCCACGGGCGTGGCCGCCGTCGTTGGCGCGCGGCGAGCGCGCAGGCCACGGGCCACGGCTGCGCTCGCCGCCCTGAGGGCCGCGCGGCGCGCCATCGCGCGCAGCACCGCGGGGTGCCCAGGGCGAACCCTGGCCGGCACCGCGCTTGCCGTCGCGATCGCGGTCGCCCGGGCCGTCGCCTTCGCCGCCTTCGCGACTCATGCGTGGCCACCCACCGGCGCGACCTGCTCGTCGAGCTCATCGAGCTTGCGGCCCAGCGCCTCGGGCGAGCGGGTGAAGGGCGCGAGCAGGGCGTAGAAGGCCGGCACCACGAACAGCGACAGCAGGGTCGAGAAGGCGACGCCGAAGATCACCACCACACCGATGGTGGCGCGGCTGGCCGAGCCCGGGCCGCCGGCGACGACCAGCGGCACCGCACCTGCAATCGTCGCGATCGAGGTCATCAGGATCGGGCGGAGACGCACGGCGGCGGATTCGATGATCGCGTCCAGCACCTGCCGGCCTTCGTCGCGCAGCTGGTTGGCGAACTCGACGATCAGGATGCCGTTCTTCGCCGCCAGGCCGACCAGCATGACGATGCCGATCTGGCTGAACAGGTTGAGCGTGCTGCCGGTCAGCCAGAGCCCGCCGAGCGCGCCCAGCACCGCCAGCGGCACGGTGAACATGATCACCAGCGGGTGGATGAAGCTCTCGAACTGCGCGGCCAGCACCAGGTAGACCACCAGCAGGGCCATGGCGAAGGTCGCCAGCGCGCTGCCGCTGGCCTTGACGAACTCGCGCGAGCCGCCCTTGTAGTCGATCTGCGCGTAGTCGGGCAGCTCCTCGCGCGCGGTCTGCTCGACCCACTGGATGGCCTCGCCCAGGGTGTAGCCCGCCGCCAGGTTGGCCGAGATGGTGATCGCACGCAGGCGGTTGAAGCGGTTGAAGCTGCCCGGCTCGGCCAGCTCGGACAGGGTCACGAGATTGGCCAGCGGGATCAGCTCGCGGGTGCGCTCGGAGCGCACGTAGACGCCCGTCAGATCCGCCGGGCCGGCGCGGAAGGCCTCTTCCGCCTGCAGCACCACGTCGTACTCCTCGCCGTCCTCCACGTAGGTGGTGACGCGGCGCGAGCCCATCAGGGTCTCCAGCGTGCGGCCGATCTCCTGCACCGACACGCCGAGGTCAGCGGCGCGGGCGCGGTCGATGTCGATGCGCATCTGCGGGCGCGTCTCCTGGTAGTCAGAGTCGGCGGCGAAGATGCCGGGGTTCTCGTCGATGCGCGCCAGCATGCGGTCGCGCCACTCCGACAGCTCCTCGTAGTTGGGGCCGCCCAGCACGAACTGCAGGGGCTGGCCGCGACCGCCGCCCAGGCCACCGCCGCGGCCCTGGGCGAAGGCGCGCACGCCGGGGATGGCGTTCAACTCGGCGCGGAAGGCGTCGATCACCTCACCGGTGCTCATCTCGCGCTCGGCCCAGTCCTTCAGGATCACGATGGCGAAGCCGGTGTGCATCTCCTCGCTGGCGCCGAAGCCGCCGGGCACGCGGGTGTTCATGCGCTCCACCGGGCCGTCGGTGACGAAGGGCATCAGCCGCTCTTCGACCTGCTGGACCTGGCGCACGGTGTAGTCGAAACCCGCGCCCTCCGGGCCCTGGATGCTGACGAAGAAGCTGCCGCGGTCCTCGTCGGGCGCGAGCTCGCTGGGCACGGTGTAGAACAGCGCCACCGCGGCACCGCCGACCAGGGCGAAGGTCAGCGCCAGGCCACCCCAGAGCGCCGCGCGGCTCCGCCGCACCATCGACGCCACCGCGCGCGCGTAGGCGCGACTCATGCGCTCGATCAGGTCCAGCACGGCCTGGTTCACGCGGTTGTGCTTCTCGTTCGGGCGCACCAGCTTCGAGCACATCATCGGCGTCAGCGTCAGCGCCACGAAGGCCGAGATCGCCACCGCGCCGGACAGCGCCACCGCCAGCTCGCGGAACAGCCGGCCGGCGTTCGACTGCATGAAGCCGACCGGCAGGAACACCGCCACCAGCACGGCGGTGGTGGCGATCACCGCGAACGCCACCTGCGCGGTGCCGCGCTTGGACGCCAGCAGCGGCGGCTCGCCGAGGTCAGCACGACGCTGCACGTTCTCCAGCACGATGATGGCGTCGTCGACCACGAGGCCGATGCACAGCACCAAGGCCAGCAGGGTCAGCAGGTTGATCGAGAAACCGAAGGCCGACAGCGCCATGAAGGCGGCGATCAGGCAGACCGGCACGGTCACCGCCGGCACCAGGGCCGCGCGCAGGCTGCCGAGGAACAGGTAGATCACGATCAGAACCAGCACCATCGCTTCGAGCAGGGTCCACTGCACGCGCTTCAGGGCTTCGTCGATGAAGATCGTGGTGTCGAAGGCGACGATCAGGCTGGCGCCTTCGGGCAGGCTGGACTGGATGCGCTCCACTTCGGCCTTGACCGCGGTGGCGACGTCGAGGCTGTTGGCGGTCGAAGTCTTGACGATGCCGAGGCCGAGATTGGGCTGGCCGTTGCCGCGGAAGTAGGCGCGCCGGTCGCTGGAGGCGCGCTCGACGCGTGCCACGTCGCCCAGGCGCACGACGTAGCCGTCCTCGCCCTTGGTCAGCGAGAGCTGGGCGAAGTCATCGGCGGTGAGGTAGTTGCGGGTGACGCGCAGGGTGAAGTCGCGGGTCTCGGACTGCAGGCGGCCGGCCGGCAGCTCGATGTTCTCGCGGCGCAGCGCGCTCTCGACGTCGTTGACGGTCAGCCCGCGCGCAGCCAGGGCCTGGCGGTCCAGCCAGATGCGCATGGCGTAGCGCTGCTGGCCGCCGATGCGCACCGCGGCGACGCCGTCGATGGCCGACAGGCGATCGGTGATGTAGCGCTCGGCGTAGTCGGTGAGCTCGAGCGTGTCCATCCGGTCGGAGTTCATGTTCAGCCAGATGATCGGCTGCGAATCCGCCTCGACCTTGGCCACCTGCGGCGCATCGGCCTCGTCGGGCAGGCGGTCGATCACGCGGCTGATGGCATCGCGCACGTCGTTGGTGGCGGCCTCGATGTCGCGGTTCAGGCCGAACTCGATGGTGACGTTG
>VFQU01000237.1_pt1 | contig 58134 bp, 60 predicted proteins | sample 3512311 | NCBI WGS metagenome assembly VFQU01 (sample SAMN10412377, study PRJNA504923) | tailings metagenome | isolation source: Relicate 3 Philex TSF3 active mining site | place: Philippines: Tuba, Benguet | collected 2017-08-29 | reverse complement strand
CACATCTAGAGCCCGCAGCGCTCATGCCGTTTGCGGGGACTTGATCAGCGAGTCCTTAACGGTGGCCATGGATTCGGCGGGACTCAAGGCACGCTGATCATGCGCTCCGTGGCCAAAGGGAATGGCGGAGACGGCTTCAACAGTGGCGTCGTGCACGAGTCGATCAGCCATTTCAACAAGGGATTCGGTGCCACGTACCTCGTTCGCGGCGTTCATTCCCAGCACAACGCGAAAGGCAACTTCGCGGCAAGCAGCCGATCCATGGGCGGGAACTACAGCGAGAACGCGCCGTTCTGAGCCGGTGACCACCATGCAATCCGATCACCTCCCCCTGATCCGCGCCGCCTGGGCGCAGCTTCAACCCATCGCCCCGCAGGCCGCCGCCTTGTTCTACGCCAAGCTGTTCGAACGCGACCCCTCGCTGCGCGCCCTCTTCAAGGGCGAGATGGCGCAGCAGGGCGAGCGCCTGATGCAGATGATCGGCGCCGCGATCGGCCTGCTCGACCGGCCGGTGCAACTGCAGGCGGCGCTGGCCGGCCTGGGCCAGCGCCATGCGGGCTACGGCGTGCAGACGGCGCACTACGACACGGTTGGCGCTGCGCTCATCGACACCCTGGCTGAAGGCCTGGGCGAGGCGTTCACGCCCGCGCAGCGCGAGGCCTGGACGGCGCTCTACACCTATATCGCCACGCGCATGCAGCTGGCGGCGGCGCTGCAGCCGGCCTGAGGTCAGACGATGAGCAAGCCGACCCTGCGCCTGCCGCTGGCGGTGGCCGCCGCGCAGCTGCTGGTCCTGCTGAGCCTGCTCGCGCTCGCCATGCAGGGCCTGGGCCGCGCGCTGTCGGTACCAGCCGCCTCCGCGGCCACCGCCGTTCCCAGCACCGCGCTGCGTGGCCTGTCGACCGCTGGCCTGCAGGCACTGCGACCGCCGGTCGCTCAGCAAGCCACGCAGCCGACCGCCGGGTCCTTGCGCCGCGACGGCGATCAGGGCTGGTGGATCCACCCCGGCACGCTCACGCGCGCCGAACTGGCGGCCAGCCTGGCCGAGGCCTCCGGCAGCCGGCTGCGCGGCGATCTGCTGCAGCCCGAGGCCAGACTGCCAGCGCAGGCGCTGCGCCTGCCCAGCAGCGAGGCCGCCTGGCGCTGGCTGCTCGATACCCGCCAGGGCTATGCGCTGCGCTGTGCCGGCTTGCGCTGCGAGCTGTGGCTGACGACGACCGCCGCTCAACCGGCGCCCGTCAGTGCGACTGCGCCGCTGTCCGCCGACCCACCCGGCCTGTTCCCCGCCGAAGCACCGCCCGAGCCGAGTTGAGGCCGCTGCTACGACCGGCCTCGATACGAATGAAACGCGGCGAGGTCGGCCTGCAATCCATGTGAAGCACGGTCTGTCGAGACTGAGCTCGAACCGACCCCCACCAGGACCCCGATCATGAAACTGCTCAGGAATCTCTTCACCTCGCTGATGCTGGCAACGGCCGCTAGCGCGGCACCGGCCGCGAGCATCGGCTACAGCTTCACCGGCACGGTGCTCGACGACAGCGCCGGTCGCGACTACGCGCAGTTCAGCGGCAGCCTGCTGTTCGACAGCAGCGCGACCGATCTGATCGCCGACCCCGGCACTGCCGCCTATGCGCAGCCTGGCGCGCCCTTCGGTCTGCAGATCCAGTTCGATGCCGGCCCGCAGCTGATCTTCGACAGCAGCTTCTTCGTGCTGGTCAGCAACGACCTGGGCGGCGTTGACGATCTCGGCTTTCTCGGCACGGACGCCGCCGGCGATTCGCTGAGCCTGAACCTGATCGATCTGCTGGGCACCCTGTTCGCCGGCGACGCGCTGCCGACCCAGGCCTTGTCGCTCGCCGACTTCGGCTGGAACACGCTGCGCTGGGAGTCCGGCGGCGAGCTGCTGCAGGGCTGGCTGACTTCGTTCAGCTGCACCCTGGGCTGCAGCGGCGACGATGGCCCCGGCGATCCAGGCAGCGACCCGCCCCCCACGCACGCGGTCCCCGCGCCGAGCAGTCTGTTGCTGCTGCTGGTCGCGCTGGCCCTGCTGAGCGGCCATTCGCGGCGCCAGGAGCGTGCGGCGTGAGCCCCGAGCAAATCCGGCTCGTCGAACAGGCCTGGTCGCAGATCGAGCCGCAGGCCGAGGCCGTCGGCCTGGCCTTCTACGACCGCTTGTTTCGCCTTGACCCGCACCTGCGCCCGCTGTTCCGTGGTGGCGAGCGCCGCGCGCAGGCGCGCAAGCTGATGCAGATGCTGGGCACCGCCATCGAGCTGCTGAAACACCCGGCCGAGCTGCTGCCGACCCTGGAACTGCTCGGCCGCCGCCACGCTGGCTATGGCGTGAGGAACGAGTACTACCTGAGCCTCGGCCTGGCCTTCATCGCAAGCTTGGAGCAAAGCCTGGGCGACGGTTTCGATACCGCGCAGCGCAAGGCCTGGATCGGCTTCTTCGGCCTGCTCGGTCGGGCGATGCAGCATGCGGCCGCTCGCCAGCACCGGGAGCAGCGGCAAGCGGCCTGATCAGGGCCTGCCGATGAACAGATAGAGCAGGGTGCCGCCGCGCTTCTCGCGGCCCAGGCCCAGGTAGAGCGGGCCCAGGCCGGTGTCGGCACCGAGGAAGACCGAGCCGCCATGGCGCAGGCCCTTGAGGCTGATGTCGCCGGCGGCGTTCCAGGTGTTGCCGGCCTCCAGACTGGCGCCGACGAACCAGCCGCGCGTGAACACCGGCGCCTGACCCAGGCGCATGGCCCAGCTGGCACGAACCAGCAGCAGGGCATTGCCGCTGAGCTGGTCGTTCTCCAGCCCGCTGAGCTGGTGAAAGCCGCCCAGGGTGTAGGCGCCGCCGAGCAGCTCCGCGCCTTGCCGGCTGGCGGCGGCGCGCAGGTGCAGGCCCAGGGTGTGTGCGCCCCAGCTGTCGGCGCGCGTGGCCTGCAGCTCCAGGCGGCGCACATCGCCGTCCTGGCCGCGCTGGCGGCCGAACAAGGCGCTGATCTCGCCGCGCCAGCCGCGGCGCGGGAAGTTCGCGTCGTCGAGCTGGTCGACCTCGGCGCTCGCCCGCAGGCCCAGGATGCGCTGGGTGCTGCGCAGCTGGCGGCGCAGCCTGTCGTCGACGATGGCGAGGTTCTCGTCCCAGTTCCACAGCTGCTGCCACCAGCCGAGGCGCAGCTCGCCATAGCGACCCCAGGGTTGGCCGAAGTCCAGACCGGTCGTCAACGAGCGCCGCTCCAGCGTCGCCACCAGGCGCCCGTCATCGTCGTACAGGCTTTGGCGGCGCGCCATGGCCTCGCCCCAGCCGGCGGCAAACCAGTCGCTGCGCGTGCCGGCCTGCTCGGCCAGCGGCTGGTAGATCTCGCTGAACAGGCGCGGCTGGTGGCCGATGGTCAGCTGGTTGCGCCACTCGCCGCCGAGGCGGTTCAGCCAGTGGCGGTTGTGGCTGATGCGCAGATTGAAATGGCTGTCGCTGCTGCCGCTGGCCACCAGGTCCAGGCCGACGCGGAAGTAGTTCGGGCCCCAGCTCTTGTCGCTCAGCTCGAAGACCAGGGTGTCGCCCTCATCGCCGCGCTGCAGCCGGAAGTCGACGCGCTCGTAGTCACCGCTGGCGGCCAGGCGCCGCACGTCGTCGACCGCCTTGGCGGTGTCGAAGGCCTCACCGACCTGGCTGGCCAGCAGCGGCAGGTAGCGTTCGGGTCGCGTGTGCTCGCTGCCCTCGAAGCGCAGCGCCGCCAGCCGGGGCAGCGGCGGGGCCTGGAGGCGGCGTGCCGCCTGCCATTGCGCATACGCCTCGGGGCTCAGCGCAAAGCCGCGCAGCACCGGCAGCGCTTGCTCGGCCGCCGCCTCGCCGGCGCGGATGAAGTCGGCGGCGCGGGCGAAGTCGCCGCTGCTCAGGGTGTCGAGCTGCGGCGTCAGCAGCAGGTCCTCGGGCCATAGCGTGGCCAGGCTGCGCTGCACGTTCTGTTCGGTCAGGATGTTGACCATCTGCGTGGTCAGGCCGACCAGGGTCTGCAGGCTCTGCCGACCGGCCAACGGCGTGCCGACGTTGACGGCGATGAGCTGCTGGGCGCCCAGGGCGCGCGCCACGTCGACCGGCAGGTTGTTGACCAGGCCGCCGTCGCCGAGCAGCCGGCCCTGGCGCTCGATCGGCGTGAACAGGCCCGGCACGCTCATGCTGGCGCGCAGCGCCTCGGGCAGGTCGCCGTCCGCCATGATCACCGCCTGGCCGCTCTCCATGTCGGTGGCGACGGCGCGGAACGGCGTGGGCAGGCGGTCGAAATGGCGTAGTTCGCGCACCGGCAGCAGCAGGCGGCGCAACAACACCTCCAGGCCGCGGCTGGACACCGTGCCCTGCGGCAGGCGCAGCTCGCCGTCGCGGGCGCCGAACTCGACGATGGGCGAGAAGTCGTAGTCCTCGTCCTTGCGGCGCTGCGGCAGCTGGGGGCGCTCGACGCGGCTGGCGAAGACATCGGCCCAGTCCAGGCGCAGCAGCTCGCGCTCCAGCTCGGTCGCCGTCAGGCCGCTGGCGTAGAGCCCGCCGACGATGGCACCCATCGAGGTGCCGGTGATCACGCTGACCGGGATGCGTTCGCGCTCCAGCACCTTGAGCACGCCGATGTGCGCCAGGCCGCGGGCGCCGCCACCGCTGAGCACCAGGCCGGGGGCCTGGGGCGCCGGTGGGCTCGCTGACGGCGCGGCCGCCACGCCGCCCAGCCCGAGCACCAGCAGGCCGGCCAGCAGGGCGCGCATCAGCCGCCGAGATCCTGCATCAGGGTGGTGGCAGCGCGCTCGACCAGGCCTTCCTGTTCCAGGTACATGGCCAGGCCGTTCAGGTAGAGGTAGATCAGCGCGCCCTCGGTCAGCGTGTGGCGGTGTTCGCCGTCCTGCGCCACGAAAAGGAACATGCGCCGGTCGCCACCGATCCAGACCAGTTGCGCCGTCTCCCAGCCGCCGTCGACGAAGAGGTGGAACCAGCCGCCGATGGCGAGCTGGTCCAGCCAGGCCTGGGCCTCGTCGAACTGGCTGGGCGGGGTGTCCTGCAGCGGCAGCGGCTGGGTGGGCAGCGCCGCGCGGTCGACCTGGGCATGGGCCCAGACCGAGCTGAAGACGCTGTCGCGCTCCTCGACGAGGCGGCTGACCTCGGCCTCGTCGGGATGCTTGGAGCGCGCCGCGTCGGCCTGCGCCTCGGCCTGGGCCTGGCCGCTGATCACGCGGCCGTGCAGCTGCATCAGCTCCTGCAACAGGCTGCTGCGCCTGGCTTCGCTGAGCGCCACCGGCTGCAGCGCGGCCTCGATGCGCTGCACCAGACCGGGCAGGGCCTCGCGCAGCTTGTTGCGGTCGCTGCTCGGGCCGCGCAGCCACAGGCTGTCGACCAGCTCGTCGACCAGTTGCAGCAGCGCCTGCACGCCGGGGCCTTCATGGCCCTCGGTGACCATGGCCTGCACGATGGCCTCGGCCCAGGGGCCTATCAGGAAGCGGCGGGCGGCCGGCTCGACGCGCGCCGGGCCGATCTGCGCCTGCAGCTGATCGCGCAGCAGTTGCAGCCAGGGGCCGCGCTGTTGCTCGCGCTGCAGCGCCGCCAGCTCGGCGGGGTTGGGCTGGCTGCGCTCGCGGGCCTGGCGGGCGATGAAGGCGTCGACCAGGCGCAGCAGGTAGGCGAATTGGTCGGCGCTGGGGTGGGGCGCGTCGACCAGGGCCTGGGTCTGGTCCTCCAGGAAGCGCAGGAACTCGACCAGGCGGGCGTCGCTGGTGTCGGCAAAGCCGCTGGCGTAGGCGGCCACCGCGTTGATCAGCCGCCAGGTCGGGTGGTCCTCACGCTGCAGCAGGCTGGGGTCGTCGACGCTGAGCCGCGACACCGCCTGGCGCAGCCGGGCCAGCTGGGCCTTGACCGGCGCGCCGAGCTGCGGGTCGTCGAGGATGCGCTGATAGAGCTGGGCCAGCGGGCTGGGCTCGGGGGCGGCGGGGATCAGCGCTGCCGGCTGGGTCTGCGCCGCCTGGCTGCGCGCATGCCAGTCGGCCAGCACGCCGGACTGCGAGTCGCGGGCGTCGCGGCGCCGTGGCCGCTCCTGGCCGGGGCGGGTGCTGACCAACTGGGTCAGGTTGGCCTCGCGCAGCGCGGCGGCCAGGCGCAGGTAGAGCGGCTTGAGCGCGTCGACCAGACCCGGCGCGGCGGCGCGCACCAGCGCGTAATGCGCCTCGGCGTTGAGGTCGGCGCCGGCCAGCGCGTTGACCAGCGCGCGGGCGAACAGCGCCGGGCGCAGCGCATTGCTGTCGCGGCCGGCGACCACGCCGCCGCGCAGCGCGGTGAAGAAATTGCTGAGCTGGAACAGCTCGGCGCGGCTGGCCTCGTTGCACAGCTCGACGACATGGGCGATGGCGACATCGCGCAGCGCCTGGTGCTCGTCGACCAGGCTCAGGCCCTCGAAGCTGGCGGTGCGCGAGCGCTCGCCGGCCTCGCCCTGGCGCAGCCTGGCCAGCTGCGGCCGCAGCTCGGTCTCGAACTCCATCGGGAAGCGGCCGCGGCGGCGCGCCCAAGGCTCGAGCAGATTGAAATGGCGTGGGTTGGCCTTCAGCGCCTGGCCGGTGCTTTCCAGCACTTGCCGGGCGATGGTGGGCAGCTCAGCCTGCACCAGGTCCAGCAGCTGCAACAAGGTGGTGTTGGTGCTCATCTGCGCCGGATTATCAAGAGCAATCGCCGGCGACCTGCCGTTGCGGGGCGGTTGGCGGCCCTTCAACTGCGGGTGCAGCACCGTCAGGAATTCACGCCCACCGGCGCAAAGCAGAAAGGCCGCTCCGAGGAGCGGCCTTTCGAGGTTTCAGCGCATCGCGAGATGCACACGAATCGGGTGGCGTTTTCCCCTCGGGCTTGCAAGCCCTCGGGTGCTCGCCGGCGAGCGACCCTGAACTTTCAGGGTCGCTGTCCGGCTCACATGTCCATGCCGCCCATGCCGCCCATGCCACCACCCGGCATCGCCGGCGCGGCTTCTTCCTTCGGCGCCTCGGCGACCATGCACTCGGTGGTCAGCATCAGCGAGGCCACCGACGCGGCGTTCTGCAGCGCGGTGCGGGTCACCTTGGTCGGGTCCAGGATGCCCATCTCGATCATGTCGCCATAGGTGTCGTTGGCGGCGTTGAAGCCATAGTTGCCCGAACCAGCCAGCACGGCGTTGATGACCACGCTCGGCTCGCCGCCGGCGTTGGCGACGATCTCGCGCAGCGGGGCTTCGATGGCCTTGAGCACCAGCTTGATGCCGGCGTCCTGGTCGGCGTTGTCGCCCTTGATCGTGCCAGCGGCTTGCTTGGCGCGCAGCAGGGCCACGCCACCACCGGCGACGATGCCTTCCTCGACGGCGGCACGGGTGGCGTGCAGCGCGTCTTCCACGCGGGCCTTCTTCTCCTTCATCTCGACTTCGGTGGCGGCACCGACCTTGATGACGGCAACACCGCCGGCCAGCTTGGCCACGCGCTCTTGCAGCTTCTCGCGGTCGTAGTCGCTGGTCGCTTCCTCGATCTGGATGCGGATCTGCTTGACGCGGGCCTCGATGTCGGCAGCGGCACCGGCGCCATCGATGATGGTGGTGTTTTCCTTGGCGACTTCGATGCGCTTGGCCTGGCCCAGATCGGCCAGCGTGACCTTCTCCAGCGTCAGGCCGACTTCCTCGGCGATGACCTTGCCGCCGGTCAGGATGGCGATGTCTTCCAGCATGGCCTTGCGGCGGTCGCCGAAGCCAGGCGCCTTGACGGCGACAACCTTCAGGATGCCGCGGATGGTGTTGACCACCAGGGTGGCCAGCGCTTCACCATCAACCTCTTCGGCAATGATCAGCAGCGGGCGGCCGGCCTTGGCGACGGCTTCCAGCGTCGGCAGCAGGTCACGGATGTTGCTGATCTTCTTGTCGTGCAGCAGAACAAACGGGTTGTCCAGCAGCGCGACTTGCTTCTCGGGCTGGTTGATGAAGTAGGGCGACAGGTAGCCGCGGTCGAACTGCATGCCTTCGACGACATCCAGCTCGTTGTCCAGGCTCTTGCCGTCTTCGACGGTGATCACGCCTTCCTTGCCGACCTTGTCCATCGCGTTGGCGATGATGGTGCCGATCGACTCGTCGCTGTTCGCCGAGATGGCGCCGACCTGGGCGATTTCCTTGCTGGTGGTGGTGGCCTTCGAAGCCTTCTTCAGCTCGGCGACCAGGGCGGTGACCGCCTTGTCGATGCCGCGCTTCAGGTCCATCGGGTTCATGCCGGCGGCCACGTACTTCATGCCTTCGCGGACGATGGCTTGGGCGAGAACCGTGGCGGTGGTGGTGCCGTCACCGGCGTTGTCGCTGGTCTTGGAAGCGACTTCCTTGACCATTTGCGCGCCCATGTTCTGCAGCTTGTCCTTGAGCTCGATCTCCTTGGCGACCGAGACACCGTCCTTGGTGACGGTGGGGGCGCCGAAGGAGCGCTCCAGCACCACGTTACGGCCCTTGGGGCCCAGCGTGACCTTGACCGCGTTGGCCAGGATGTTCACGCCTTCAACCATGCGCGCGCGGGCTTCGCCGCCGAACACAACGTCTTTTGCTGCCATCTTGATATCTCCGAATCTTGGGATGTTCATCGGAGAGGCCCGAGGCCAGATCCGGCTTTGCCGGTCGGCCGAGAGCCCCCCCGGGGGGTGGCGAGGAGGGCGGGCCGTTCAGGCCTCGCCCCCACAGCCTGGGGACTTAATTCACTTCTCGACGACGGCGAAGAGGTCGTCTTCCTTCATGACGAGCAGTTCTTCGCCATCGACCTTGACGGTCTGGCCGCTGTACTTGCCGAACAGCACGCGGTCGCCGACCTTGATGTTCAGGGCCACGAAATCGCCCTTGTCATTGCGCTTGCCCGGGCCGACGGCCAGGACTTCGCCTTGATCCGGCTTCTCGGCGGCGTTGTCGGGGATGACGATGCCGGAGGCGGTCTTGGTTTCGTTTTCCAGGCGCTTGACGATCACGCGATCGTGCAGGGGACGCAGCTTCATGAGTCAGATCTCCGAGGGTTGCTAGACGCAGTGGCAGCGCCATGTCGACGCCGCCGGGGCTGTTAGCACTCACTTGACGCGAGTGCTAGTGGCCGGAAGTATAGGGGCGCTGCGTCAGGCTTCAAGGGGGTGGCCCGCCTGTCCTGCGTTCTTGGGGGCTTGGTTGCCCGCTGCGGCAAGCCCCGCGCTTTAGGGTGAACCGGGACGGTGCAGGCGGGGGTGTTGCGGGCATGATGGCCGGGCAGTGACGCCGCTTGCCGCGGCGGGCTGCGTCGGGCGGCCGCGGTGCCCGACCGGTCGCCTGCATCAATCCAAGCAAACAAGGCCCATTCGGGCTGCCGACCGACCCGTGGAGGTTTTCGTGTCAGCGGCCCCACTCAACACTGTCTGGGGATCAGAAGATGCCAAACGCCAACCAGGAAGCCATCGGCGACTATTTGTATTTCTTCCGCAGCCCCGCTGCTGCTTGTGAGCATTGCTTGATCTTTGGCCATGCCGGATGGGTGCCGAGGCTTGGTGACAAGTTCACCGTTCCCGCGGGGGTCAGGCTGGACTTCAAGGCCTGGCATGGATTTCCCAATACCAGCAATCCGACTCGCGAGATTCTCAACAACAGTTACCAGACCAGCGGCCATGACAGTGCCTTCCATCGCGCCCCGGCAAAGGCTCAATCGCTGTTGGCGGGCAAAGACGAGCAGCGACGCTTTGCGCCTGGCGAGGAATGCTTCAACTACATCGTGATCAAAGGGGTCGGTAAACACTGGGACAAGAAGAACCCCAAGGACAGTTCCTACTCCGAGCTCGCGAGGCTGGTAGGGACTGCGGCTGGGACTTCTCCCGTGCACCTGGTATCGGTCAGAAACCGGCAATTTCACGGCGCCAAGAAATATCTGCTGTTGAGCGATGTCATTGATGCCGTGCTCCAGCACGAGCCGAAGATCAAGACCATCATGATGGCCGGTTGCCGTGGCATCCATCCTGACTGGAACCCGTGACGGAGAATCGTGCTCAAGCCGCTCGCCGCCTCACGTTTCGACGGCCCCCAGCCACTGCTGCAACTGCGCTCCCACCCGCGGGTCGCCGAGCAGGTCCAGATGCCCAACTCCGTCCAGCACCGCCCGCTCGTCGAAGGCCAGGCGCCGCGCCGGCTCGGCATGCTCGCCCAGTGCGCTGGCCACGGGCACCAGCCCGTCGCCGAGGGCCTTGGCCTTCAGCTCGCCGGCCAGCTGACCGGCGACGGACAGGCTGCGCAATCCCGGCGGTAGCGGCGCCGGCGCGCCGTCCTCCAGCACCTTGCCGTCGTGCAGGTCGTTGATGCCGGCGCTGCGCAGCTTGCCCAGGCGGGCAAAGGGCGCCGCGTAGGGCGTGGCCTCCAGCAAGCGGTCGATCTGCTGCCCGACCCGCTCCAGCGGTGCGCCGGCATGCGGGCTGCCCAGGCAGATCAGCTCGCTGACCCGCTGCGGCCAGCTCAGGCCCTGGGCCCGCGCCTGGTGCAGCGCCGAGCGGGCGACCAGGCCGCCCATGCTGTGGCCGAGCAGCACCAGGCGCTGCAGGCCGCCGGGCCAGTCGCTGACCAGCTGCTCCAGCAGGGTCGACAGCTCGGCGCCGTTGCGGTGGATGGGCAGGCCGCTGTTGTAGCGCAGCTGCAGGGGCGTGAGCCCGAGCGGCTGGCTGAGCAGGGCACCGAGGTCCTGGCTCTTGCGCTGCCATTGGCGGTCGTTCATGCACAGGCCGTGCAGCAGCAGCAGGGCGCCGGGGCGGTCGGGCCGGCTGCCGTCGCCGATGCGCACCGGCTGACCGGCCTGGCGCAGTTGCATGGCCAGGGCCAGCGGGTTGTCGGTGGCGGCCAGGTGGTCGCCCAGCACGCCGTTGAGCGCCGCCAGCAGCGCCTCGCGCTCGGCCTGGCGCGGTGTGCCGCCGAGCTGCTGCAAGGCCGGGCCGAGCAGGCCCAGCGCCCGCTCCAGGCCCTCGCCGACGGCGCGGGTGACGCCGCGCACGCTGCGATACACCAGACCGGTGACGCCGCGGGTGCGGGCGTCGGCGCGCAGCCCCGGCAGCGTGGCGGCGCGGGCGTGCACCGCCTCGACGAGGTCGGTGACGCCCAGCGTGGCCTCGACGGCCAGACGCGCCGCGCCCTGCAGCGCGCGGGACGGAGGGGTGGGGCTGTTCATGGCGGGCCTTGGTTGCGGGGCGAGGATCCGCCTGCCCGCAGGCTAACAGGCTGACTTGCCGTCCGGCCTCGGGCTCAGAACCAGTCGCGCAGCTGCTCGGCATAGCCCGCCGGCAGCACATGGCCGCCGGGGAAGCGCAGCTGCTTCTTGTCGCTGCCGGGCAGGGCGTCGAACAAGGCCTGGTTCTGCTCGCGACTCGCGTACTCATCGTCGTCGGCGGTGAGCAGCCAGACCTTTTTGCCGGCCAGGCCGGGCGAGAGACGCAAAAGGCGCGCGGGCGAGACCGCGGCGACCTTGTCGTCCAGGTGGGGCGGCACGATGGCGGCGACGGCGCTGACGCGGGCGTCGACGCCGCCCAGCAGCAAGGCCAGCTGGCCGCCCATGCTGTAGCCGGCCACGGCGATGCGCCCGTGGTCGAACTGCGGCTGGCTGACCACCCAGTCGAGCAGCAGGCGGTGGTCGCGCACCGTGTCGATCAGCATGCGCTCATAGGGCTCGCGGGCACCCCAGAGGTGGAGGTCGCGCATGAGCGTTGAGACCGGTCCGGTGACGTCCTTGCGCACGCCGTGGCGGCGGGCGTCGATGGCCAGTACCGCATAGCCGCGGGCCAGGGCCAGCGCGGTGATGCGGTCGGTCTGCTCCAGGGTTTCACGGCCCTTGAACTCGCGGTCCCACCAGCGCTGGTGGGCGCGGCCCATGGCGTGCAGGCCGATGAGCAGCGGGAACGGCCGCTCGGCCAGCGCCGGGTCGCTGGGGTAGACGAGGCGGCCCTCGGCCACGCTGCCGTCGAAGCTGCGCAGGCGCAGCGCCAGGCTGTGCGGCTGCCCGGCCACCGGCTGAAGCTCGACCTGCGGTCTGGCCTCGGCCGGCAGCGCGTAGCGCGCCTGCAGCGCCTCGGGGCTGATGTCATAGGGTTTCAGGCCGAACAGCGCCCACCACAGGGCGCCGAGCAGGGCGGCGATGCCGAGCAAGGAGGACATGATGCGAACCAGCCGTTTCTTCATGGTGGGGAGCGAGGAAGGGACGGCGGCAGCCTAGGCAGGCGCTGTGAAGACGGTGTCAAGACCGTCCCCCAACGGCGGATCTCTAGAATCCGCCCCCTTTCGTTTTCAGCAGCGCCTGGGGGTCGACTGCGCCGCATCGGCGCGGTGGTGGCCGCCGGGCGCCCAGCAGCAGTGGGTCAGCAACACGCGGTGGCACAAGCTCCGGGCTGGTCACCGGGGCCCGGCGCCGGTGACCCGCTGGCGGAGGCCATGGCGGCCCCGGGCCTGGATGCGCTGTTGCAGCGCTGGGGCCACGCCGCCGCGGCGCCCCGGCCGCTGGCCGAACGGGTTGGCGATCTGCTCGACTGGACCGACGCGGTGCTGCTGTCGCAGGTGCTGGCGGCCTCGGCCTCGCCCGTCCCGGCGGCAAGCGCGCCGGCCGCTGCACTGGCCGCCGCCCGCGACTGGGCGCGGGCCGCGCTGGAGCGACTGCTGGCCGAGCTGCGTGCCGGTTTCGCCGACCCGCTGCTGGCCCGCGACGCCGCGACCCCGCTGGTCGACGCCGGCCTGCCCCTGAACGACGTGCTCGCCCCCTACCGCCTGCACCACGCGCAGCAGCAGCGCGGCATTGCGGTGCGCGTGGCCGGCTTGCGCGAGCGCCTGCGCGAGCGCCTGCTGCAGACTGGGTCGCCGCGGCTGACCCGGCTGGCCCAGCTCGACGCGGTGTTCGACCGCGCGCTGGCCGAGCGCCAGCAGCAACTGCTTGCCGGCCTGCCGGCCTTGCTCTTCGGCGTCCGCGCCGCCGCCCACCAGGCCCAGGACCCGCGCGGCTTTCCGGCCCGGCTCTGGGCCGATCTGCAGCAATTGCTGGCCGCCGAGCTGGCGTTTCGCCTGCAAGCGCCGCTGGGCCTGATCGAGGCGCTGCAGACCGAACCCGATGACCCGTCGGCCCCCCAGGCCGACACCGCTTGACCGTCCCCATGAACCGCTTCCTTTCGTCCGCGCTCTACCCCTTGGCCCAGCTGGCCGGCTGGCTGGCCCTGCTCGGCGCCAGCGTGGCGGCCGCCCGCCACCACCCGGTGGCGTTGGCGATGTGCGCGCTGATCGCCGCCTTCTTCTGGCTCGGCCTGCTGGAGCTGCGCCGCGTGCGCGCCGCCACGCGGGGCCTGGCCGAGGCGCTGGCGCAGCCGCCGTCGACCAGCCTGGAGGCCTGGCTGGACGGCGTGCCGACCGCGCTGCGCGCTGCCCTGGTCCAGCGCCTGGCGGGCCAGGCCCGTGCGCCGCTGCCGGGCGCGCAGCTGGCGCCGGCGCTCAGCGGCCTGCTGGTGCTGCTGGGCATGCTGGGCACCTTTGCCGGCCTGGTGCTGACCCTGGGCGGCACCGCCAACGCGCTGGCCGCGACGGCGGACCTGGCCAGCCTGCGCGCCGCGCTGGGCGCGCCGGTGCAGGGCCTGGGCCTGGCCTTCAGCTGCTCGGTGGCCGGGGTGGCGGCGTCGGCGTCACTGGGCCTGCTGACCACGCTGGCGCGGCGCGAGCGCGCGGTGCTGATCGAGCAGCTGGACGGCGCGCTGGCCGCCGGCGGTTCGCTCTGGCCCTTCGGCGCCGCCTGCCGCCGCGAGCAGGCGCAGCAGCAGGAGCGTGAGGCCGCCCAGGCAGCGCAGGCGGCCCTGGTCGAGCGCATCGCCGGCTTTGCCGAGTCCTTGGGCGAGCGGCTCGCCCTGCAGCAACAGCGCTACCTGGAACAGACCCAGGCCAGTGTCCAGGCCCTGGCCGCCGCCGTTGACGTGACGCTGCGCAGCAGCCTGGCGGAGAGCGCGCGCCTAGCCGGCAGCACCCTCCAGCCGGCGGCCGAGGCGGCGATGGCCGGCATCGCCCGCGAGGCGGCCAGCCTGCACCAGCGCGTCGGCGAGCAGGTCGGCAGCCAGCTGGCGGCGGTGGGCCAGCAGGTCGAGGCCGGCCTGGTCGGCTTGCAGGCGCGCAGCGAGCAACTGCTGCAGCGCCTGGCCCAGCAGGCCGAGCAGGCGGGCAGCGCCCAGCAGCAGGCCGGCGCGCAGCTGGCCCAGCAGCTGGCCGCCCAGGCCCAGGTCCTGGTCGACGGCATGCAGGCCGAGCAGCGGCAGGCGCGTGAGGCGCGCGCCGCGCAAGACGCCGCCCAGCAGCAGCAGCTGGCCCTGCTCGCCGAGCGCACCGAATCCAGCCTGGCGCAGCTCGCCGACCGCTTCGGCGCGCAGACCGCGGCCCTGCTGACCCAGGTCGAGCAGGCCCAGGCGCGCCTACTGGCCCTGGAGGCCGAGCAGCAGGCGGCCCGCCAGGCCGAGACCCGTGAGCAGCAGGCGCTGCTGGCCGCCCAGCGCGAGCTGACCCAGCAGGCCCTGGCCGACGCCCAGGCGCACAGCGCAGCCGAGTCGGCGGCGCTGCGCGAGCGCTTCGCCGCGCAGACCACCGCCTTGCTGAGCCAGCTGGACGAGGCCCAGGCGGCGCAGCGCCGGGCGCAGACCCAGGCCCAGTCCGAGCAGCTGGCCGCCTGGCAGGCCGGTCTGCAGCAGGCCGCCGCCAGCCAGCTGGCCCAGCACCAGCAGCTGGCCGCCGAACTGGCGCAGACCGTCGACCGTCTGGTGGCCCAGGCCGAGGCGCAATCGCGCGCGACGATTGCCGAGGCGAGCAGCCTGCTACAGGCCGCCGGCGAGGCGCCGCGCGCCGCCGTCGAGGTGGTGGCCGCGCTGCGCGAGCAGCTGTCGCAATCGCTGGCCCAGGACCAGGCGACGCTCGCCGAGCGCGCGCAGCTGCTGCAGACCCTGCACACCCTGCTGGCCACGCTGCAGCAGGCGGCGGGCGAACAGCGCGCCGCGATCGACGCGCTGGTGCAGGGCTCGGCCGCGCAGCTGGCCCAGGTGGGCGAGCGCTTTGTCGCCCAGGCCCAGGCGACCGGCAGCCAGCTCGGCGAGGCCGCGCTGGCGCTTTCCGGCAGCGCCGCCGAGCTGGGCGCGCTGGGCGAGGGCTTTGCCGCCGCGGTCGACGGCTTCCAGGGCGCCAACGCGCAACTGCTGACGCATCTGAGCGGGCTGGAGACCCAGCTAGCCGGTGCGATGACGCGCAGCGACGAACAGCTGGGCTACTACGTGGGCCAGGCGCGCGAGCTGATCGAGCTCTGCGTCGGCTCGCAAAAACAGGTGCTGGACGAGCTGCGCGCGCTGAAGACCGACGAGGCGGTCGCCCATGGATGAGTTGGAGAGCGACGGCGTGGGCCTGCCGGCCTGGGCCGCCTTCGGCGACCTGATGGCCGGCGTGCTGGGCGCCTTCGTGCTGGTGCTGGCCGCCGCCCTGGTCACCCAGCTCGATCTGGCGACCCGGCTCGACCAGTCGGAGCGGGCGCGCCAGGCCGAGCAGCAGCGCCTGGCGCAGTTGGAACGGGCGCTGGCCGGACCGCTGGCCGACGGGCGCATCAGCCTGGTCGAGGGCCGCATCGGCATCAGCGGCGCGGTGCTGTTCGCCGCCGGCTCGGACCAGCTGCACGACGAGGGCCGCGCCTTGGTGCGCAGCCTGGCCGCGCCGCTCAAGACCTACCTGGCGCAGCGCAACGAGGTGCTGATGGTCAGCGGCTTCACCGACGACCGCGCGGTGCGCGACGGCACGCGCGGCGTGGCCGACAACTGGGCGCTGTCCACCCAGCGCGCGCTGACCGTGGTGCGCAGCCTGTTGCAGGACGGCGTGCCGGCCGACGCGGTGTTCGCCGCCGGCTTCGGGCCGCAGCGGCCGGTGGCGTCGAACGACAGCGCCGAGGGCCGGGCGCTCAACCGGCGCGTGGAGATCGCGCCGATGCCGCGGCCCCAGCAGGCGACCCCGTCGTGAACCCGGTTCAGCAGCGCATCGTCGACGCGCTGGCGCGCCGCGCTGCCGCAGCGCCCGCGGGGCCGCTGCGCGAGCGCCTGCTCGCCGCCCAGGCTCGCTGGGCCGAACGGCATGCGGTCGCGCTGCCGGTGCCGTCGCGCGCCCAGTCCGCGTCCGGTCCGCTGGCCGAGCTGCTGACCCTGCTCGGCCCGGCCCGGGCCGAGCCGCGGCCCTTGCAAACCAACCGCCGCGAATGGGCCAGCCTGCGCCTGGAGCGCCGGCTGGCCGAGCCGCTGCAGCCCGTGGCCGCGCCGACGCAGATCGGCCCGCTCAACCATCAGGCCCTGGTGCCGCGCGCCTTGCAGCAGCTGAAGGCCCTGTCGCCCGACTACCTGCAGCGACTGCTGGTGCAGGTCGACACGCTGGCGCAGCTCGCCCCCTTGGCCGCCAGCCCGCCAGCTCGAAAGCCGGGCGGCAAGCGGCGTTGAGGGCGGCTAGAAGCCGATCGGTCGGCGTTTGCCGGCAGCGGCCGGCAGGTCGCCGGCCTCGATGCTGCCGCGCCCGGCCAGCTTGGCGTTGCCGAAGCCGGTCATCCAGGCGCGGCGCATCTCGCGCGGCGGCATCGCGGCCAGCAGGTCCAGCACCTCGTCGCCGGGTTGCTCGGCAAAGGCCTTGCCCCAGTCATGGCTGTCGCGCAGGCGCTGGTAGAGCCGGCGCGCGATGCCGCGCGCGGCCTCCGCGTCAGGCGCCTCGATCTCGTAGACATTGCAGCGGTTGAGGATGGGCTCGGGGATGGCCCGCGCGTCGTTGGCCGTGGCCACCCAGATCAGCTGGCTGGCGTCCAGCTGCACCTCGGCGAACTCGTCGACGAAGCGGCAGGCGGTGTCATGTTCCAACAGGCTGTACAGGGCGCCCAGCGGGTCGTAGCTGGCCTCGCCGGCGGCCTTGTCGATCTCGTCGACGACCATCACCGGGTTGGCGTAATCGCCGTCGACCAGGGCCTCGAACACCTTGCCCGGCTTGGCGCCCTTCCACTGGCTGCTGGCGCCGCCGATCAGCCAGCCGGCGGTGAGCTGGCTCATGCTGACGAAGCCATGGCCGGTGCCCAGCAGCTCGGCGAGCTGGCGGGCGAAATGCGTCTTGCCGACGCCCGGCGGGCCGAGCAGCAGCAGCGGCGTGATCTCCAGCGCGTCGCCGCTGTCCGCACACAGGGCCACCTGGCGGCGCACGTCGTCGAGCACCGCGCGGAAGTTGGGCAGCTCGTCGTAGAGCTGGTCCATGGCCGGCAGGCCGCTGGGCTTGACCTGGAAGCGCTCGGCGCCCTTGGCCAGCATGCGCTCGTAGGTCTTCAGCAGGTTGGCGTGCTCCTGCGGGTTGAGCTTGTCGAGCTTGGACTGCACGACGCTGCAGTCGTAGATGGAGCGCATCTGCGCCAGCGGGATGCGCGACGGCGGGGGAACACAGGCCAGGGCGGTGCGGCTCATGGAGGCCTCCTTCAACAACGCCCTCGTTCTACCGAAATCTCCCCGCTTCTGCCTAGCCAGGGATGTTGCTCAGCGCGGCGTGGCCGCCACAAGTGCACGCAAGGCCACGATACCGGCATGCACCTCGCGACTCAGCGCGTCGCGCACCGCAGGATCGGCCAGTTCGGCCAGGGCCCGCGGGTCCTGTTGCGCCTCGTCGCCGCCGAGCAGGGCGATCGGCGCCAGCCACGCGGCGCTGTCGCCGGCCTCGAAGCGCTCGGCCCAGGCGTCGCCGGCGAGGTCGACGGCCAGCATGAAGCCGGTGCACCAGTCCTCGGCGTCCACCCATTCCTGATCGCCGTCGTCGACCACGCTGAACAGCGGCTGCCAGCGGGCGGCGCCCAGCTCGGCGTCGAGCGCGCGCAGGTGGCGCAGCACCAGCAGCTGCAGCTTCTTGCGCTGCTTGCCGCTGGGGAAGGGGTCGCCGCCTCCCCAGACCGTCGGCAGCCAGGCGTCGCCCGGCAGGCTGGCCAGCGGCACCGGGCTGAGCAGCAGCGCGCTCAGGTAGCCGTCCAGTGCCTCGATGTTCAGGGCCTCGTCGGGCAGGGCGGCGAGCAACTCGTCGAGCTGCTGCAGCTCCTCGTCGGACAAGGGCAGCAGATCGGACTTGGGTTCGTAGGCAGGAAATGTCATGACGGTGTGTTCAGTGAGGATGGCGAGCCAAAGTTGGCATGCCGCCGCGCATAAAGCGGCCACCGTGGAACCGGCTTTGCCGGGCCACTGGTGGCGCCCCCTTGAGGGGGCCGGCGAAGCCGGTAGGGGGTGGTCCGCACCTCAGAACCTGCTTTTCGGTTTGCGCGAATCGAAATCGGCGAGCTGTTTTTTCAGCAGCGACATCAGCACGCGGGCGTCGGCCTCGCTCATCACCAGCACGCTTGCCGGGTCGACGACGTCGTCGCTGAGTTTTTGCGGCAGCACCAGGCAGTCCATGCGCAGGCTGACCGTGCCGCTGGCGCTGGAGTTGCTGGCCGACTTGAACTTCTGCAGTTCGATGCGGTGGGTCTTCATGGCCGGCATTGTGGCCGGCCCGCCCCTGGCTAGCGGACGAAGCTTTGCAGCTGGATGATGGGTTGCAGCACCGCCAGCACGATGACCAGCACGACCACGCCCATGCCCACGATGAGCAGCGGCTCCAGCAAGGTGGCCAGGGCCATCGCGCGGCGCTGCACCTCGCCGGCCAGTTGCTGGGCGGCGCGGTTGAGCATCTCGGGCAGGCGGCCGGTCTGCTCGCCCAGGCGGGCGAACATGGCCAGCAGGCCGGGGAAGCGCTTCTTGCCGGCCAGCGCCGAGCCCAGCGCCGCGCCCTCGCGCACCTGCACCAGGGCGTCCATGGCATCCATGCGCATGGCGTGGTTGGACAGGGTCTCGGCGGCCGCCTGCAAGGCCTTCAGGATGGGCACGCCGGCCCCTGCCAGCATGCCCAGCGTGGCGGCGAAACGGGCGGCGTTGTAGCCGCGCGCCAGGCGGCCGAACAGCGGCACGCCGAGCCAGAAGGCGTCGAAGCGCAGGCGGAAGGCCGCGCCGCGCAGCGCCAGCCAGAACGCGATGGCGCTGGCGATGAAGCCGGCCAGCAGCGCCCAGCCCCAGCTGCGCACGAAGTCGCTGATCGCCAGCATGGCGACGGTGAGCAGCGGCAGTTGCTGGCGGGTGCTGGTGAAGGCCTGGGCGACCTGCGGCACCACATAGCTGACCAGGAAGATGACGATGACGATGGCCACGAGAGTGACGATGGCCGGGTAGGCCATGGCGCCGACCAGCTTGGCGCGCAGCAGCTGGCGCTGTTCGAGGTCGTCGGCGAGGCGCTCCAGCACCAGGCCGAGCGCACCGCTGGCTTCACCCGCCGCCACGACGCCCCGATAAACCTCGTCGAACTCGCGCGGCGCCTGGCCGAGCGCGCGGGCAAAGCTGGCCCCGGCGTTGACCTCGGCGCGCAACTGGGCGAGCAGCTCGCGCTCGCGCGGCCGTTCGGCCTCGTCGGCCAGCGCGGTCAGCGCGCGCTCCAGCGGCAGCCCCGAGCCGACCAGGCCGGCGAGCTGGCGCGTCCACACCGCCAGCGTGCTCGGGCCGAAGGTGCGCGGCCGCAGCAGCGAGGCCAGGCCGCCGGCGGGCTCGCTGTCCTGCGCGACCAGCTCGACGAGCAGCGGCGTGAGCGCACGCTCGCGCAGCAGCGAGCGCGCGGCGCGCGCGTTGTCGGCCTCCAGCAGCCCGGTCTGCGTGCGACCGGCGGCGTTGAGGGCTTCGAACTTGAAGGCAGGCATCGACGAACTATGCGCCCGCCTTGGCGCTCTGCACCCGGGCCAGAAGACTGCAAAGCCGTCGATAAGAAACGAACACGGCTAGCACGCAAGCGCTGAAGGTCAGAAAACCCTGCAGATTGGTGCCGATGCGCGCCAAGTTCAACGCGAACTGCATGTTGCTGTACGAAAAAGCCTCAATCGCTTCACCAAAGCCCCAAAGGATCAACCAGTAACTGACCCATACCACGAGGTAGGTGCTTACGGAAACGGGGACGTACAGACAAGTGAACTCGAGAATGAAGTCTGGGTTGTCCTTGCCGCCTGCCGCATCAAAGGCTTTGACGACCCCAATGGCGTTGATTCCGATCAATACCAGCCCTTCGACGATCGATGGCAGGGTCCATAGCTGGGCGGTGCTCGCTGCAAGTCCCGAGTAATAGAAAACGATGAACGCGACGAAGCCCGCGAGGAGGTACTTCGCCTGTTCCTCAACGGAAACGTCCCTCCGGCTCAGGGCATCGGCAAGCGGAGCGGGGCGGAAGAAATGCATGGAGTGAAACAAGACTTGCGATCTAGTCGCGGGTGACGCGCAGCACTTCTTCCAGCGAGGTGATGCCGGCCTTGACCAAGCGCTCGCCGTCCTCGCGCATCGAGCGCAGGCCGCGCGCCCGCGCGGCGGCGGTCAGCTCGCTCTCGGCGCTGCGCTCGTGGATGCAGGCGCGCACCGCCTCATCGGCCACCATCAATTCGTAAACGCCGGTGCGACCCTTGTAGCCGGTGTGACCACAGTCAGCGCAACCGACGGCGTGCCAGCGGACGACCCCCAGGCTTGCGCCTTCGTCGCTTCGCCACCCCCCGAGGGGGCTGGCCCCGCCTTGGGGCGGCCCGGCATCGGGGCCACCCATCGCCATCTCAGGTCGCTTGCAGCTCGGGCAGAGCTTGCGCACCAGACGCTGGGCGAGCACGCCAAGCACCGAGCTCGACAGCAGGAAGGGCTCGACGCCCATGTCGGTCAGCCGCGTGACCGCCGACGGCGCGTCGTTGGTGTGCAGGGTGGCGAGCACCAGGTGGCCGGTCAGCGAGGCCTGGATGGCGATCTGCGCGGTCTCGAAGTCGCGGATCTCGCCGATCATGATGGCGTCCGGGTCCTGGCGCAGGATGGCGCGCAGCGCCTTGGCGAACGTCAGGTCGATCTTGGCGTTGACCTGGGTCTGGCCGATGCCGGGCAGCTCGTACTCGATCGGGTCCTCGACGGTCAGCACATTCGTCGTCGCCGTGTCGATGGTCTGCAGCGCCGCGTACAGCGTGGTCGTCTTGCCCGAGCCGGTCGGGCCGGTGACCAGCACGATGCCATGCGGCTGGGCGACCAGCTTCTTGAACGCGGCCAGCACCTCGCCGTCCATGCCCAAGCCTTCGAGCGTGAACTTGCTCTCCGTCTTGTCGAGCAGTCGCAGCACGGCGCGCTCGCCATGCGCTGAAGGGAGGGTGGAGACGCGCACGTCGATCGCCCGGCCGCCGATGCGCAAGCTGATGCGCCCGTCCTGGGGCAATCGCTTCTCGGCGATGTCCAGCTCGGCCATGATCTTCAGGCGCGAGATCAGCGCCGCGTGCAGCGCCTTGTTGGGCTGCACCACCTCGCGCAGCGAGCCGTCGACGCGGAAGCGCACCGAGCTCGAACGCTCATAGGGCTCGATGTGGATGTCGGACGCGCCGTCCTTGGCCGCCTGCGTGAGCAGCGCATTGAGCATGCGGATGATGGGCGCGTCGTTGGCCGCTTCGAGCAAGTCCTCGACGGCCGGCAGGTCCTGCATCAGCCGGCTCAGGTCGACGGCCGACTCGACCTCGCCGACCACCGTCGCCGCGCTGCTCTCGCTGCCGGCGTAGACGGTCTGGATGCGCTCGATCAGCGGCTTGGCGTCCTGGCTCTCCATGCGGCCGACCGCGTAGAGGCGCTGCACCTCGGCGATCGCCGCACGGCCGGTCTCCGGCGCCGCCCAGAGCACCAACTCGTCGGGCAGCTCCTCGAGCAGCAGGTTGTTCGCCTTGGCGTAGGCGTAGGGCAGGGGGTAACGGGCCATGCGGCGGGCTTACTGCGGGACGGCGCTCGGCGCGCTGGCAGCCGGCTTGGCACCAGCCGGCAGCACCGGCGCGCCGGTATTGGGCAGCACGACACTGGGGGCTGGCTGCGTCGACTGTTGGCGGGCGCGAATCTGCTCGTAGCGGTCCATGCTGAGTGCCTGCGCGTCGTCGGCGGTGCGCAGCACGGTCGGGCGGAGGAAGACCATCAGATTGGTCTTCTTGCGCTCGCGTTTCTCACTTTTGAAAAGGTAGCCCAGCAGCGGGATCTTGGAGAGACCGGGGACGCTGTCGTCGCCATCGGTGTACTCGTCGCGCATCAGGCCGCCGAGCACCAGCAAGCCGCCGTCATCGACGGTCACCGTGGTCTGGATCTCGTTCTTGTCGGTGATCGGTCCGGTGGCCGAGTTGCTGCCCGGTACCAGCGACGAGTTCTCCTGCGTGATCGTCATGCGCACCGCGCCGCCCTCGCCGATCTGGTTTTTCACGCGCAGCACCAGGCCGACGTCGCGGCGCTCCACCGTGGTGAAGGGGTTGGTGTTGCTGGTGCCGCCGGTCGTGAAGCTGCCGGTCACGAAGGGCACGTTCTGGCCGACGACGATCTTCGCTTCTTCGTTGTCCAGCGCGACCAGATTCGGTGTCGACAGGATGTTGGCGCCGGTCTGGGTCTGCAGCAGGTTGGCGATTGCCGCCAGCGAGTAGGCGCCGTTGATCTTGCCCAGCAGACCGATGTTGAAGCCGCCTGCGATACCGGCCAACGCAGCGGCCTTGCTGGCGTCGGTGCCGCCAGCGGCACCGGCAATGATGTCGACGATGCTGCCGCCGGCGATTCCACCTCGGCTGTTCGTGCCGACGATGCCCGCTGTGCTGCCGTCACGGCCAAAGATTTGCTGCCACTGCACGCCGAACTGGCCCGCACGGTTGGCGTCGACCTTGACGATGATGGCCTCGACATAGACCTGCGCCCGCCGCGTGTCGAGCTGGTCGATGACGGCGCGCATCTGGCGGTAGAGCGGCTCGGGCGCGGTGATGATCAGCGAGTTGGTGCTCGGGTCGGCCTGCACGTTGCCGCCGGTGCTCGGGCCGGCGCTCTGGCCGACCGGCGCGGTGGCCGCCTGGCTTTGCGTGCCGCCGCTGTTGCCGCTGCCGCCGGCGGCGAAATTCCCGGCCGTGCTCGGCGCGGCCTGCGCGCTGCTGCCGCCGCCGAAGCTGGCGCCACTTCCGCTGGCAGCACCAGCGCCGCTGCCCTGGGCCGCAAAGGCGGCGCGCAGCACCTGGGCCAGCTTGACCGCGTCGGCGTTCTTCAGGTGGACGACGCGGATACCGCCCGCGCCGCCGCCGGGCATGGGCACGTCGAGCTGCTGCACCAGGCGTTTGAGCGAGGCCAGGCGCGCGCTGTTGGGCGCGCGCAGGATCAGCGCATTGCCGCGCGGATCGGCCAGCACGGTGACCGCGCCGCCCAGGCCGATCGCCGGCTGGCCGGGGATCGCGCCGACGCCACCGCCATCCAGGCGCTGCACCAGGGCGGCCAGGTCGCTGGCCACCTGGTGTTGCAGCGGCACGATCTCGACATCGGTGGCCGCCGGCGTGTCCAGCGCCGCGATGATCTTGGCGATGCGCTGCAGGTTGTCGGCGTAGTCGGTGATCACCAGGCTGTTGTTGCCCGGGTTGGCGTTGATGGTGTTGTTGACGTTGACCAGCGGGCGCAGCACGGCAACCAGGTTGTTGGCGTTCTCGTGGCGCAGCTGGAAGACCTGGGTCAGCACCTGGTCGCCGCGCACCTTGCTGTCGTCGCCGACGATGACGCCGGTGGCCTGCAGCTTGGCGTCGGCCTCGGGCACCACCTTCAAGAGGCCGGCGACGTTGACCACCGAGAAGCCCAGGCCGCGCAGCGCCGCCAGGTACTGCGCGTAGGCGTCGGCGACGCGCAGCGGCTGCTCGCTGTACAGCGTCAGCGTGCCGCGCACGCGCGGGTCGACGACGATGGGCTGGCCGATCATGTTGGCCATCGCCCGCGTCACCGCCTCGATCTCGGCGTTGACGAAGTTCAGCGTCACCGGCGTCGACGCCGACAGGGCCGGCCCGCGCTGGGCCAGCGCCGGGGTCAGGGCTAGGGCCAGCGCGCAGGCACCGGCAATCAGCGTGGCTTTCATGCTCATCCGATCGTGATCACCGAGCGCTCGCCTTGGCGGCGGCCGATGATGTTCAGCAAGTTGTTCAACACCGCCTCGCGGCCCTCGGCGGCGCGCGCCTCGCCGCGAAAACGCAGGCGCTCGCCGCCGCCGGCGCTGCCCTCGCCCTGCAGCAGCAGCGCGCCGTCCAGGGTGGTGAGCATGAGGCGGGTGGCGCTGCCGGCCTGGGCCGCCAGGCCCAGCCGGTAGCTGCCCAGCGGGGCCAGCGTCGACAGGCGGGAGCTGAGCTGGTGCAGCTCCAGTTCCAGCTCGCCCTCGGCCTGCCAGCGGCCTTGTTGCCGCTGCAGCGCAAAGCCGCGGCTGGCCAGGCGCAGCTGGCCGCCCAGCTGCAAGGTGTTCCACGGCGTGCCCAGGCCGGCCAGCCAGCCGGCCGGCAGGCGCAGCAGCGGCTCGGCCTGCGCCGGCAGCGCCAGGCGCTGGCGGATGAGGTCGACGCGCAGCGGCAGCACCGCGCTGCTGCAGCAATCCAGGCGCAGGCGCAGCTCGGGCGCACCGGCCTGCCAGCCGAGCTGCCAGTGCGCGCGGCCGGGCAGGCGGCTGGCGTCGCGGCTGCCGGCGCCGCCGGTCAGCACCAGCTCGCCGGAGCCGTCCCAGACCGTGCCGCGGCTGTCGACGAGCAGCAGATGGCCGTCGCTGAGCCCGGCCAGCGCGCGCGCCAGCCAGCTGGCCGGCGCCTGCAGCAGCAGCGCGGCCAGCGCACCGAGGAGCAGGCCGGCCACGGCCCAGCGGCGCGCCGCGAAGCCGCTGCGCGGCGAGGGGCTGGTGGCGGCCAGGCGCATCATCAGCCCCCGGCCAGTTGCAGCACCAGGCTGCCTTGGTAGCTGCCGTCGCTGTCGCGCTGCCACTGCGCCTCGACCGGGCGGGCGCGCGCCGCGCGCCGCACCTCGGCCAGCCAGCCGGCCAGTTGCTCGCCGCTCAGGCGGCGAAAGCGCAGCGTGGCGCGGTCGCCCTGCAGCTGCAGCTGGGCCTCGGGGCCGAGGAAGTCGGTGGCCGCCTGCAGCGCCGCCGGCGCCTGCGCCAGCTTCTGTGCCGGCAGTTGCTGCAGCTGGCGGGCCTCGGCGGCCCAGGCCTGCATCTGCGCCAGCTCGGCGTCGAGCTGGGCCAGGCGCGGCGGCGCCTCGCGCAGCGTGCGCAGCGCCGGGTTGATGGCCACGAGCACGACGACCAGCAGGCCGAGCGCGGCCGCCGCCAGCGTCAGGCCGAGGCGCTCGCGCGGCGCCAGCCGGCGCCAGGCGGTTTGCGCCTTGTCCCAATGGGGTGCCCAGGCCTGGCGCAGCGCTTCGCTCATGAACGGCTCCTTCGCATCAGCAGCCGACCCTGTTCGGGGCTGAGTTCCCAGCCCTCGCTGGCCAGCTGGCGGCGCAGTTGGTCCAGTTGCTCGTCGCTCCAGCCGGCGGCCGGCAGGCTGAGTTGGCCGGTCTCGAAATTCAGGGCTTCGACCGGACCGCGGGCCTCGGGCCAGTGGCTGGCCAGCGCGGCCAGCATGGCCTCCAGATCCTGCTCGCCCAGCTCGCCGGCCTGGGCGCGCAGCAGATTCAGTTCGCGCTGCATCTGCAGCCGTGGCTCCAGCACCGCGCCGGTGCGCGGGAAAGCCTCGCGCAGCAGCGCCTCCAGCTGCTGCTGGCGCTCGGCGATCTGCGTGCGCTGCTGCAGCGCCAGCAGGTTGAGGCCGACGACGCCCAGCGCCAGCAGCAGGCCCAGGCCGAGGCGGGCGGCACGCCATTGGCGGTGCATCAGGCGCTGGCCCAGCTGGCGCAGCCAGCGCAGGCCATGCAGCCTGGGGGCCAGCTCGAACTGGCGCAGCTCCCAGGGGCCGGCCAGCGCGCGGCGGGCCTGCTCGGCCTCGCCGGCCACGGCGACGGCCTGGCCCAGCCAGCTTTCCGCGCCTTCCTGGGCCTCGGCGCTGCTCGTCCAGTCGCTGCAGGCGCCGACGTCGATGCGGCTGCGCGCGAAGCTGCCGGCCAGCGGCAGCGTGAGCACGCCGTCGGCGTCGCTCCAGCGCAGCTGCAGGCCGGCCTCATGGCGGAAGAAATGCGCCTGCGGCGTCGCCGTCGGCCAGGCGCGCGGCACGATGCGGTCGACCAGGCGGCCACCGCCCTGGCCGCCGTCACCGCCCTCGATGCGTTCGATGAGCTCGCGCAGCGGCGCCAGCGGCGTGGCCAGCACCCAGGCCTCGTCGCCGGGGGCGGCCTCGTCGCTGATCGCCAGCTGCATCTGCTCGGGCTCCTCGAGCAGCTCTTCCTCCAGCAGGCCGACGAGGGCCGCGCGCCAGCGCTTGGGGCTGCCGCGCGGCAGGCGCACGCGGTGCCAGCTGGCCGCCTGCTCGGGCAGCAGCAGGGCAATCCGGTCGCTGGCCGGCAGATTCGCCGCCTGGCTCTGCCCCTGGTCGAGGAGTTGGCCGTCGTCGCCGAGAAGCAGCCAGCTCAGCGGCGCTGAGGCGGCAGGCGCTGACGGCGCGGCGCCGCCGCTGAGGCGCGGACGGGCGGGCAGGAGGATGACGAGGCTGCTCATGGGGGCGGCGGATTCTAGGGAGCCGGGAAGACGGTTCGCTGCCCGCCCGCCACCTCGTCCAAACTGCTGACGCGTTCCCGCTGCAGCAGCTCGACCTCCTGGCCGCGCCGCTGCAGCAGCGAGCGCTGCTGCATCACCCGCTCGTCCAGGCGCAGCCGGCCGGTGGCGAAGAAATAGCCGCTATGGGTGGCGATGCGCCCCTCGGTGATCTGCGCATGCAGCTCGGCGGGCAGCTGGGCCTTGATCTCGTCGAGGCTGCGGAACGGCTGGCTGCGCCGCGCCTGCACCAGGCGCTCGGCGCTCGCCAGGTCCATGCCGTCGAACAGCGCGGCCAGCACCTCGCGCGGCGCGGTGTTGACGTTGACCGGGGTGCGCTCGGGCAGCAGCACCAGCCAGGGCTCGAGGCGGGCGCGGGTGGCGGCGTCGACGCCGATCCAGGCCAGCTGCTCGAAGCGGCGCGGGCGCAGCGGCGCGTCGTCGGCGTCGGGGCTGGCGTGGCGGGCGGCGCGCAGCTGGGCGACCCAGCGCTGCATCAGGCCGCCCGACAGCCCGGCTTGGCTGGCCAGGCGTTGCAGCACGCGCTCCTCGGTGGCGACCGGCTCGGGGGGCTCGATGACATTGGCCAGGTTGTAGCGCGCCTGGGCGTCGTCGATGCTGCCGGCCAGGAAGGCCTCGGGGCCGGCGTCGTCGGCGCCCAGGTCGCCGCCCTGCCGCTCGGCGGCCAGGAAGGTCGACAGTCTCGCTTCGGCCAAGGGCACCGCCCAGACCTCGCCGAGGTGATCGACGCCGCTGCTGTTGCCGCTGTTGCTGCGCGCGTCCTCGCGCAGGATCAGCCGCGCCCAGTCGAGCGCCCCGGCCAGCACCCAGCCGGCCTGCACGCGGGCGCGGTCGGCCGCCTCGATCTGCACCGCGCGGTACTGCCGCCAGGCCATCGCCGCCGCCAGGGTGGCGATCAGGCTGACGATGATCATCGCGGTGAGCAGGGCGGCGCCGCGCTGGGCGCGCGCTGCGGCCATCGCCGGGCGCTTCATCGGGCCACCACGATCTGCCGGGTCAGCTGGCCCTGCAGGCCGCTGCCGTCGGCGAACTGCAGCTGCAGGCGCACGCCGCGGGGGATGGCGGCGGCCGGTGGATTGGCCTGCGCCCCGGCGTCGCCGCCGGTCGGCGGCCTCACGTCCTTCGGCGGTGGCGGCGCCTCGCCGCCGGTGGACTGGGCATTGGCCCAGGCGTTGTCCCAGAAGTAGTAGAGCTGGAAGTCGCTGACGCCGTCGATCACCGCCACGCGCTCGCTGGCCAGGGTGAGCGGCTGGGCGGCGCGCTCCCAGGCGCGGCGCAGCTCGGCCAGGCCGGTCACCGGCGGCGCCGCCCAGCGGCACAGCTGGCCTTGTTCGACGAACCAGCTGACCACCTGCAGGCCCTGCGCGTGGCGGCGCGTCAGGCGCAGCCGGCCGCCGGCGACGTCCTGTGCCGGCACGATCTGGCCGCTGTCCTGAATCTGTTCCCAGTCCTGCTCCCATTGCGCCAGCGCGGTCTGCAGCGCGGCGCTGCGCTCGATGGACTGCTGGGTGATCTCGCGCGCCCGCAGCATGCTGTCCAGCCCGCGCCAGGCCAGGGCGCTCATGATGGCCATCAGCACCAGCGCGACGAGCAGCTCGACGAGGGTGAAGCCACGACCACGAGTTGAGGGGCGCATCAGAATCTGCCCACGATGGTCGACAGGGTCAGCAGCGCCGGCACCTCGCTGTTGCCGACCACCGCGTCGACGCGCCGGAAGCTGGGGTTGGGCGTGGCGCGCACCTGCAGCCGGCCCTCGAACTGCATGCCGAGCTGCTCGCAGCGGAAGCTGATGTCGCCCAGACCGGGGAACTGGCGCTGCAGCCGCAGCTCGCTGAGTTGGTTCTCGGCGCACCATTGCGCGGCACTCATCTGGCGCAGGCGCTCGGCGTTGCCGCCCAGGCTGCCGGCGGCCTTCACGCCGGCGCCCAGCGCCACGGCGACGATGGCCAGCGCCACCAGCACCTCGATCAAGGTGAAGCCGCGCGCCGGGTTCACGGGTTGCCGTCGAATTGGATGGCGAAGGGCCGCAGGCCGTCGCTGGCGATGCGCAGCTGCTGCTGACCGAGGCGCAGGCGCAGGCCTTGCGCCGGCAGCAGGGGCTCGGGGCCGAGCAGCAGCTCGGCGGCGCCGCGCTCGATCTCGACGCTGGGCGCCGGCCCCAGCCAGCGCGTCGGCAGCTCGACGCGCCGCGGCAGACCGACGAAGCGGAACTGGGTCTCGCTGCCGGCCAGGGTCGACGGCTGCCAGCGCACCTCCAGCCCGCTGGCGCGGGCCTCGGCGCGCGCCGTCTCCAGCAGCGCGATGAGGCGCTCGGCCTCACGCTCCAGCTGGGCCTGGTTGGGATCGCGCAGCGCCAGACCGACGGTGGCCGTGGCCAGCGCGATCAGCACCAGCACGACCAGCAGTTCGATGAGCGTGAATCCGCCGGCAGCGCGCCGGGGGCGGGGCAATGGATTACTGCCAGGAGCCGATGTCGGCATCGAGGCCCTCGCCGCCGGCCTTGCCATCGGCGCCGAAGCTGAACACGTCGACCTCGCCCTTCAGTCCGGGGTTCAGGTATTGATAAGGCCTGCCCCAGGGGTCGGCCGGCAGCTTCTCGATGTAGACGCGCCAGTTGGCCGGGATCGCGCCGCTGCTGGGCTTGCGCACCAGCGCTTCCAGGCCCTGCTCGCCGCTCGGGTAGCGCAGGTTGTCCAGCTTGTAGAGCTTGAGCGCCTGCATCAGGTTGTTGACGTCGGTGCGCGCCGCGGTGATGCGGGCGTCGTCGGCGCGGCTCAGCACGGCCGGCACGACCAGCGCGCCCAGCACGCCGATGATGACCAGCACGACCAGCAGTTCGATCAGGGTGAAGCCGGCATGGCGGCGTGAGGCGGGACGCATGGGAGGCGAAGGGGCGGGCAGGTGACGGCTCATGATAATGGCCGCATGTTGCACCGCCTGATCACGCTCGCCGTCTGGGCCCTGCTGGGCTGGACCCTGCTGTTCCTGCTGCTGCGCCTGCTGCCCGCGCCGCTGCAGCAGCCGGCGCAGGCGGTGGCTCCCGGCGCGCCGGCGCCGGCCAGCCTGAGCCGCCTGTTCGGCAGCGCGCCGCTGGCGCTCGACGCCGGCCTGCCGCCGCCGCCGGCCAGCACGCGCTTCCAGTTGCTGGGCGTCGTCGCACCGCGCGGCCCGGCCCAGCGTGGCGAGGCCGGGGTGGCGCTGCTGGCCATCGACGGCGGGCCGCCGCGCTCCTACCGGGTCGGCGATTGGGTCGACGGCGAGTTGCGCCTGCTCAGCGTCGAGTCGCATGGCGTCGGCCTGGGCCAGGGCCAGCAGGTGCAGATGCAGCTCAGCCTGCCGCCGCTGGCCGCGGCGGCCACCGGCACGCTGCCGGGGGCGGCGCCGGTGCTGGCGCCGGTCGTCACACCGCCACCGCCGCCGCCCATGCCGACGGCGCAGGACCGCGAACCGCCCGAGGACGGCGGCCCGCGCCGCCCGCCGCCGGACGCGATGCGCTAGGGCCTGTTCACACCAAGCGAAGCCACGCGAACGTGCCTGGCAGGCCGCCAAGCTAGGCGCGAGGACGACGCGGGCTCGCGCCCGCGAGGAGGAGCAACGCCGCATGGCGGCCTGCCAGGCACGTTCCCTTCGGGTTGCCACCAGAAAACGGCCCCCACGTCGTTGCGAAGCTCGCTGGTGCGCAGAGCACCAGCTTCACTTCGCGCCTCGTTGGGGCCGTTTCTGGATGGCAACGCGCTGGCTTCCATTAGTGTGAACAGGCCCTAATCAGCGCGGGTCGTCGCGCAGCGTCGACGTCGGCTCGCTGAGCGTGGTGTCGAGCAGCGCGTCGCTCAGCGTGGTGTCGTCGAACTCGCGCGAGGGCAAGCGCTCGGTGTTGGGCGCCAGCGGCTCCGGCTCCTCGATGGCGGCAGGCGGCGGCGCCGTCAGCGGCGGCGCCTGGGCCGCGTCGTGCACTTCGGAGAGCAGGGCGGCGGCACTGCGGATCAGCGGCCAGGCCAAGGCGCCGCCCATGCCGTCGGTGGTCGCCAGGCCCAGCTCCAGCAGCGCGCCGGCGCGAAAGCCCTGCAGCGCCACGTCCAGGCCGGGCTCGGTGCTGCTGCGGCAGAACACCGCGTAGTCGGTGACCGGCGCGGCAATCGACGCGGCCACGCGCAGCGCCGCGCAAGCCGGCAGGCCGTCGACGATGAGCAGCATGCGCTTGCTGGCACCGACCAGCATGGCGCCGACCATCACCGCGATCTCGTAGCCCCCGAAGGCGGCCAGCGCGTCCATCGCGTCGACGGCCTCGCGGTGGCGCGTCAGCACCAGCTGCAGCAGCTCGTGCAGGCCGGGGTCGGCGTTGATCGGCAACAGCTCGCCGAGGTGGCGGGCGTCGAGCCGGGCGAGCAGCAGCGCCGCCGCCTCCAGGCTGCCCTGGCCCATGCCGGCCAGCACCATGACATTGCCGCTCATGGCGTCGGCCAGTTCCATGCCGACGCGCAGCGCGGCCTGCACCTGGGTGGGGTTCATGGCCTGGCCGAGCCGCGCGTTGCGCGTGCCATGGGCGACCTTGCGCAACAGCAGCTTGGGGTGAGGGGCGAGGTCGTCGGCCAGTCCGCAATCGATCACCTGCAGCTGCAGCCCGTGCAAACGGGCGATGACGCTGGAGGGCAGGCGCGACTGCAGCGCGAGCAAGGCCTGCTCGGCACTGCTGCGCCCCCAGGGTTGGGGGATGCCGTCGACGGCCAGGCCGTGGTCGGCGGCGAACAGCGCCAGCACCGGGTCGCGGAAGCGCGGCGTCAGGTTGTTCTGCAGCAGGCCCAGACGCAGCGCCAAGGCCTCCAGCTGTCCAAAGCCGCCGGCGATCGCCGCATGCCTGGCCAGGCGCTCGCGCAGCTGGCTCTCCAGCTCGGCATTGGCCGTCGGCGAGATCAGCGATTCGTGGATGGGCATGGACTCTCTTGCGTTTATTTACCGCTGGTTGCAGATGCTAAGCGGCGCGGCGGGGTCGTCGGCCCGCAGGGCGAACCCGATTGCGGCGCAACAACGCCTGACGCAGCATGCGCAGCCATGCCGCAACTCCGTTTCACGCCCCAGCTGCGCCGTTTCGTGGCCGAACTGCCCGAGCTGCAGGTCGAGGCCGAGGCGCTGGATGCGCTGTTGGAGGTCGCTTTTGCGCAGCAGCCGCGGCTGCGCGGCTATGTGCTGGACGACCAGGGCGAGATCCGGCCCAACGTGGCGATCTTCGTCGACGGCCGGCGCACGCTGGACCTGCAGCAGCCGCTGGCGCCGCACAGCCAGGTCGCGGTCTTGCAGGCCCTCTCCGGGGGATAGGTCAGGGAGGACACGATGAAAGCCTGGGTCGCCACCCGCAAGGGATTGTTCGAGCTGCAGCGCGAGGCCGGCGGCGACGCCGCTTGGCGCATCGCCCGCGTCTCCTTCCTGGCCGATCCGGTCAGCATGCTGCTGCCGCCGGACGGCGACGGCTTCATGCTGGCCGCGCTCAACCTCGGGCATTTCGGCATCAAGCTGCAGGCCTCCGACGACCATGGCCAGACCTGGCGCGAGGTCGCGGTGCCGGTCTACCCCGAGCAGCCGGCCGAGCCGGCGCAGCCGTTCCCTTGGAAGCTCGGCCTGATCTGGAGCCTGGAGCGATCCGTTGACGGCAGCCTGTGGTGCGGCACCCTGCCCGGCGGGCTGTTCGTCAGCCGCGACCGCGCGCAGAGCTGGCAGCTGGTGGAGAGCCTGTGGAACCTGCCGGCGCGGCTGGAATGGTTCGGCGGCGGCTACCCCGAGCCGGGCATCCATTCGATCTGCCCGCATCCGACCGACGCGAACGAGTTGCTCATCGGCCTGAGCTGCGCCGGCGTCTGGCGCACGACGGACGGCGGTGCCAGCTGGGCGCCGCGCACCCAGGGCATGCGCGCCGACTACCTGCCGCCCGAGCGCGCCGACGACCCCAACGGCCAGGACCCGCACCGCGTCGCGCGCTGCCCCGCCGCGCCCGAGGTGTTGTGGACCCAGCACCATTGCGGCATCTGGCGCAGCAGCGACGCGGCGGCGAGCTGGCAGCGCCTGCAGGCCGAGCCGAGCAGCTTCGGCTTTGCGGTCGCCGCCCACCCCGGCGATCCCTTGACCGCCTGGTTCGCGCCGGCGGTGAAGGACGAGCGCCGCATCCCGGTCGACGCCGCGCTGTGCGTGACGCGCACCCGCGACGGCGGGCAGAGCTTCGAGCAGCTGCGCGAGGGCCTGCCGCAGCAGCATTGCTACGACCTGATCTACCGCCACGGCCTGGAAGTCGCGCCCGATGGCCAGACCCTGCTGATGGGCTCGACCACCGGCGGACTGTGGGCCTCGTTCGACGGCGGCGACCGCTGGCGCTCGGTGTCGCAGAACCTGCCGCCCATCTACGCCTTGCGCTTCGCGGCGGGCTAGGGTTTTGTCCGGCACGCCGCGGCTCGCGGCGGTGGCAGCATGGCATGGCAGGGAGTCAGCCCTGGGCCGCCCGTAGCCCGCCTGTCGATCCGCGTGCTCCATGTCCCGACCTTGGTTGGACGCCTGGCTGCTCAGGCCGCAGCGCCTGATGCTGGCCCTGCTGCTGATCGCCCTGCCGCTTTGCCTGCTGGTCGGCCAGCAGGCCGCCCAGCGATGGACGGCGCAGCGCCAGCAGGAGTTGATCGCGTCCGCCGCGCAGCGGCTCACCCAGCGCATCCGCCATGTCGAGCAGGAGCTGCAAGCCCTGCTGGGCCTGCGCGGCCTGCTGCTCGCGCATTGGGTCCGCGAGCCGCGGTTGCGGGCCTTGCTGACCGCGCCCCACGACGAGCAGGCCCGCGGGGCAGCCAACGCCTACCTGGCCGAGCTGGTCGCCGTCGGCCTGAGCGATCTGGTCTGGCTGATCGACGCCGACGGCCTGTGCCTGGCGGCGAGCAACGACGGCCAGCCGGACAGCCCGGTCGGCACCAGCTATGCCGACCGGCTTTATTTCCAGCAGGCGCTGGCCGGCCGTCTGGCGCACCAGTACCTGATCGGCCGGCGCACGCGCACGCCAGGCCTGCACCATGCGCTGGCCCTGCGCGACGCCGAGGGCCGCGTCATCGGGGTGCTGGCCAGCAAGCTGCAGCTCAGCCGCCTGGCCGAGGCCCTGGAGCTGGAGGACGGTTTCGTGACCGACGACCAGGGTCTGGTGATGGTGGCGACGCGACCGCATTGGGTGGGCCGACTGCTGGCCGATGCGCCGGGCTGGCGGCTGACGGCCAGCGAGCGCGAGGCGCGCTACCGCCGCCGGGACTTCGCGTCGCTGCCGCTGCGCGCCGCCCAGCTCGTCGAGCGGCCCGAGCTCGACGTGCTGGAGGACGAGGCCGGCGTACCGGCCCTGGTGCAGGTGCTGGCCCAGCCGTCGCAAGGGCTGCACGTGCACCTGCTGGAACCGCTGGGCATGCTCAGGGCGCTGCGCCGGGAGCGCAGCCAGCTCATGCTGCTCTTCAGCTTGGGCGGGCTGCTGGCCAGCTGGGTCGTGGCGGGCAGTGCGATCTATGTGCTGCGCGGTCGCTTGCACGAGCGCCAGATGCAGGCGCAGCAACAGGCGCTGCAGGTGCTCAACCGCGAACTGGCCGAGCAGGCACTGAGCGATGCGCTGACCGGCTGTGCCAACCGCCGGGCGCTGTTGCAGCGCCTGGACGAGGAGTTGCAGCGCCGCCGCCGCGTCGCCCACCCGCTGTGCCTGGCGATGATCGACATCGACCATTTCAAGTCGGTCAACGACCGCTTCGGCCATGCGGTCGGCGACCAGGCCCTGCAGCATGTCGCGCAGCTGCTGCGCGCCGGTTTGCGCGGCAGCGACCTGCTGGCCCGGGTCGGCGGCGAGGAGTTCGTGCTGATGCTCGTCGACACCCCGCTGCCCGCCGCGCGCGCCACGCTGGAGCGCCTGCGTCAGCGCCTGGCCGCCGCGCCGCTGCCGGCCAGCGGCGAGCGGCTGACGGTCAGCATGGGCCTGGCCGAGGCGCAGGCGGGCGACGACTGCGACCGCCTGCTGGCCCGCGCCGACGCCGGCCTGTATGCCGCCAAGCAGGGTGGGCGCGACCGCGTCTGCGACGCTCAGTAATGCGGCGGCGGCTCGTGGCCGCTGCCGGCCGCCACGCCGGGGGCGTCGCGCAACTGCTGGCGCAGCGCCAGCAGCTCGCGCTGCAGCCCGTCGATCTGCTGCTGCTGGCGGGCGACGATGTGGTTGAGCTGCTCCAGCAGGTCGTCGGCATAGCTGGCCTTGATCTCCAGCTCGGTGAGGCGGTGGTCGGTGGTGGACATGGCGGCAGTCTCGCTCAGTGAAAGTCCCGGCTGCTGGTCGGCAGCCGGCCGAGCAGGGGGCTGAGGTCGACGAGGCGATGGGCGATCAGGTGGCAGACGCCTTGCTCGCGCTGCCAGACGCCCCAGACGCCGAGCAGCCTGGCCTGCAGCAGCTCGTGCCGAAAGCGCTCGGCAACCTGGCGCCAGACGATGAGCTGCAGCGTGCCGAACTCGTCCTCCAGGCTGAGGAAGGTGACGCCGCGGGCGGTGGCCGGGCGCTGGCGGCCGGTGACGATGCCGGCGCCGCGCGCCAGCCGGCGGTTGGGCAGTCCGGCCAGTTCGCCGCCATGGCGGTAGCCCAGCGCGGCCAGGCGCGGGCGCAGCAGGGCCAGCGGGTGGCTGCGCAGGGTCAGGCCGAGCGACTGGTAGTCGGCCAGCACCTCCTCGCCCTCGGGGGCGGCGGGCAGTTCCAGCCGCGGCTCGTTGAAGGCCGCGGGTTCGAGCAGCGGCGGCAGGCGCTGCAGCGCCGCGGCGTCCCAGCGCTGCTGGCGGCGCTGGCCGCTGAGCGCGGCCAGCGCATCGGCGGCGGCCAGGTGTTGCAGCTCGGCGCGCGCCAGCCGCGTGCGGCGGGCCAGCTCCTCGCTGCTGGCGAACAGGCGGCGCTGCGGATGCGCCGGCGCGTAGGGACCGCGTGCCCAGGGATCATCGGGCTCGCCGGCCGGCGTGCTCTGGGTGCGCGGGCTGCCCGGCCCTTCGCGGGCGGCGAGCAGCGCGCGCGCCGCCGCCTCGGGCAGGCCGCGCACCAGGTGCAGGCCCAGGCGCACCGCCGGGCGCGGCGGCTCGCCCTCCAGCGTGCTCTCCCAGTAGCTGGCGTTGACGCAGGGTGGCCGCACCTCGATGCCATGGCGCACGGCGTCCTGCACCAGCTGGCTGGGGGTGTAGAAGCCCAGCGGCTGGCTGTTCAGCAGGGCGACCAGGAAGACCGCCGGGTGGTGGCAGCGCAGCCAGCTGCTGAAATAGGTCAGCTTGGCGAAGCTGGCCGCATGGCTCTCGGGGAAGCCGTACTCGGCGAAGCCCTGGATCTGGTTGAACAGGCGCTCGGCAAAGGTCTCGGAATAGCCCTTGGCGCGCATGCCGTCGCGCAAGCGGTGGTGGAAGGGCGACAGGTCGCCGTCGCGCGTCCAGGCGGCCATGGCGCGGCGCAGCTGGTCGGCCTCGCCCTCGCTGAAGTCGGCGGCGATCATCGCCACCTGCATCACCTGCTCCTGAAAGATCGGCACGCCCAGCGTGCGTGCCAGCGCCGGCTTGAGCGCCTCGTTCTCGAAGTCGACCGCCTCCAGGCCCTGGCGGCGCTGCAGATAGGGGTGGACCATGCCGCCCTGGATGGGGCCGGGGCGCACGATGGCGACCTGGATGACGAGGTCGTAGAAGCAGCGCGGCCGCAGCCGCGGCAGCATGGCCATCTGCGCGCGGCTCTCGACCTGGAACACGCCGACGCTGTCGGCGCGGCAGAGCATCTCGTAGGTGGCCGGGTCGTCGCGCGGGATGTCCTGCAGGCGCAGGCGCCTGCCCTGCTGCCTGCTTAGCAGGTCGAGCGCGCGGCGCAGGCAGCTCAGCATGCCCAAGGCCAGCACGTCGACCTTCATCAGCCCGATCGCCTCCAGGTCGTTCTTCTCCCACTGGATGACGGTGCGCCCGCTCATGCTGGCGTTCTCGATCGGCACCAGGCGCGACAGCGGGCCGGCGGTCAGCACGAAGCCGCCGACATGCTGGCTGAGATGGCGCGGCCGACCGATCAGCTCGCCGGCCAGCTGCCAGAGCCGCTGCAGCCGCGGCTCGGCCGGCGCCTCGCGAAGCTGGTCGGTCCAGTGCGACTGCATCTTCACCAGGCGCTCGATGTCGTCGGCCGGCAGTCCCAGGGCCTTGCCGGCGTCGCGCAGCGCCGAGCGCGGCCGGTAGCGGGTGACGACGGCGGTCAGGCCGGCGCGGCGCCGGCCGTACTTGGCGTAGAGGTATTGCATGACCTCCTCGCGGCGCTGGTGCTCGAAGTCGACGTCGATGTCCGGCGGTTCGTTGCGCTCGACGCTGATGAAGCGGCCGATCAGGTTGTTGCCGCTGGCCGGGTCGACCTCGGTGATGTGCAGGCAGTAGCAGACCGCCGAGTTGGCCGCCGAACCGCGGCCCTGGCAGAGGATGCCGCGGCCGCGCGCGAAGCTCACGATGTCGGCGACGGTGAGGAAGTAGTGCTCGTAGCGCAGCCGGGCGATCAAGGCCAGCTCCTTGTGCAACTGGGCCTGCACGGCAGGCGGTACGCCGTCCGGCCAGCGCTGGGCCGCGCCCTGCCAGGTCAGCCGGGCGAGGTGCTCGCCGGCGCTCAGGCCGGCGGGCACCACCTCGGCCGGGTACTGGTAGCGGATCTCGGCCAGGCTGAAGCGGCAGCGCGCGGCGATCGCCAGGGTCTCGGCGATCCAGGCCGGCTCGTAGGCGCTGCCCAGCCGCTGCAAATGGGCGGTGGCATTGGGCTCCAGCGCATAGCCGCAGTCGGCCAGCGGCCGGCGCAGGCGGATCGCCGTCATCAGGTCCTGCAGCGGCTTGCGCTGGGCGCGGTGCATGAGGACCTGCGGTGCGGCGACCAGGGGCAGGGCGGTCTGCCCCGCCAGCCAGCGCAGGCGTTGCAGCCAGCGCGCGTCGTCGAGCTGCTGGGCCAGGTCGACGCCCAGCCAGGCGCGGCCGGCGAAGTGCTTGAGCAGCCAGCGGCCGATGGCCAGCAGCTCGGCGTCGCGCGCGCGGCGGCTGGGCAGGGCGATGGCGAGCAGGCCGCCCAAATGCTGTGGCTGGATGCCGCGCCAGTCCAGGCGGTAAGTCCCCTTGGGCGCGGCGCAGCGCAGGTCGGTGATGAACTGGCTCAAGTTGCCGTAGCTGTCCCCGTCGGTGGCCAGCAGCAGCAGGCGGAACAGCGGCGCGCTGTCCGGCCGGTCGGCACGGTCCAGGCCGCGGTCCAGGCCACGCAAGCGTTCGTCGGGGGCGCGGCGCAGCGGCCAGGGCTGACTGCGCTGCACGTCGAAGCGGGCGCCGATGAGCAGCGGCAGGCCGGCGTCACGCGCCGCCTGGTGGGCCTGCACCGCGCCGGCCAGGCTGCCGTCGTCGGTGATCGCCAGCGCCGCCAGGCCGAGCTGCTTGGCCTGCAGCACCAGCTCGCGCGGCGACGAGGCGCCGCGCAGGAAGCTGTAGTGGCTGAGCACCTGCAGCGCGGCGTGCATCATGGGTTCAACGGCCCGCTGGCCGGGGCGAATGGCGCCGACCCCGGCGTGCGCGGTGCGACGATGCGGCGGTGCACGACGACGACGACCCGTTCCGCCTGCGCCGCTGGCTGCCGCTCTACCTGCTGCTGATGGCCGCGGTGGGCCTGCTGCTGGGCATCGCCGCCTGGCAGGACTACCGCCAGGCGGGTGGTCGGCGCGACTGGGAGCCCTTTCTGTGGGAGTTCAGCTCGATCGCCTGCATGGCGGGGCTCGGTCTGGCGGTGGGCGCCTGGACCGGGCGGCTGCGCGGCCGGCCGCTGACGCAGCAGCTCGCCGGCCATGTACTCGGCGCGCTGCTCTTCAACGCGCTGCACGTGGCCGGCATGTTCGGCCTGCGCTTTCTCGTCTATGGCCTGCTCGGCCTGGACTACCGCACCGACCCGCTGCCCGAACTGCTGCTCTACGAGGGCGTGAAGGACCTCGTCAGCTACGGCGTGACGGTGATGCTGGCGCGCGGCTACTGGGCGGCGCGCGAGGCGCGGGCGCGCGAGCGCGAGCTGGAGCGCACGCGGCGCGAGCTGGCCGAGGCGCGCGCCGCCCGGCTCGCCGAGCAGCTGCAGCCGCATTTTCTGTTCAACTGCCTGAACCTGATCTCCTCGGTGATGTACGAGGACGTGGCGCGCGCCGACGCGCTGCTCTGCCAGCTGGCCGAGCTGCTGCGCCAGACCCTGGCGGCGCAGCAGGCCGGCGAGCACGCGCTGGCCGACGAGATCGCCCTGGTGCGGCCCTTCCTGGTCTTGATGCAGGCGCGCTTTGGCGAGCAGCGATTGCGCGTCGAGCTGGAGGTCGAGCCGGCGGCGGGGGCGGTGCGCATCCCGGCCCTGCTGCTGCTGTCGCCGCTGGAGAACGCCATCAAGCATGACGTGGCGACGCACCGCGGTCCGGTGACGCTGCGCCTGACTGCCGCGCTGCAGGGTGGCCGGCTGCGGCTGACGGTGGACAACAGCGGCGTGCGGGAGCCGGGCAGTCCGGACGGTGGTCACGGGCTGCGCAATCTGCGCGAGCGCCTGAGCGCGCGTTACGGCGATGCGGCGCGCATGGACTTCGGTCCCTTCGAGGGCGGCATGCGGCTTCAACTTGAGCTTCCCGTGGACGATGCCCCCAGGCTCAGTCCCTTCGGGCCTGCGCCACGCCGCGAGGGGGCTGCCGCCGGCTCGGGAGCGGCCCTTCGCTCGGCGGCCTCATGAAGGTCCTGCTCGTCGACGACGAACCCGCGGCGCGCGCCAAGCTGCGCCGCCTGCTCGCCGCGCACGCCGATGTGACGGCGGTGTTCGAGGCCGCCGACGCGCCCGAGGCCCTGGCCTTGCTGGCGCGCGAGACCGTTCAGCTCGCGGTGCTGGACATCGAGATGCCCGGCGGCAGCGGTCTGCAGCTGGCGGCGCAGCTGGACTGTGTGCTGGTGTTCTCCACCGCCTACGAGCAGCACGCGCTGCGCGCCTTCGAACTGGGCGCCGTCGACTACCTGCTCAAGCCCTACAGCGCCGAGCGTCTGGCGGCCTCGCTGCAGCGGGTGCGCGCGCAGCTGGCCCTGCCGCGGCCGGCGGCCAGCCTGGCGGCCGGGGCCGAGCAGGCCTGGGTGGAGACGCGCGAGGGGCGGCGGCGCATCTGCCTGGCCGATGTGCAGTGGCTGGCGGCGGCCGACAACTACGTGGCCTTGCACCTGCCGCCGGACAGCTTTCTGGAGCGGGCGACCTTGGGCTCGGTGCTGGAGCGGCCGGGGTGGACGGGGTTGTTCCTGCGCGTGCATCGCTCGCATGCGGTGAACCCGGGGCATGTGGTGGCGGTCACGCCTTGTGGCGACGGGGAGGCCTTGCTGACGATGCGCTGCGGGGAGCGCTTGCGGGTTGCGCGTGGGTATCGAGCCGTCTTGGCTTCGTTGAAGGTGTAGTGCTTGGTCGGTGCAGCCCGCCGGGATTTCGCCCCGGCCGGCGACCCACTTTTCTTTGTCGCGCCAAAGAAAAGTGGGCAAAAGAAAGGCGCTCAATGCCTCCGGCGGCCTAAGGCCGACCGGAGAAGCGGTGCATCGCTCATACGGCGACGAGCCCGTACGGTGCAGTGCGAAGACTTGAGGCGCTAAGCGGGCCGGGGTACCGGCCCGACCTACCAGCGAGGCGGCACATGGCCTTTCTGCGATGGACAGGCTGCTGGGCTTGGTTCTCGCAGCTCGATGCCGATGGTTCTCAGTGGCAAGTCCGACCGGTATTCCCGGTCGGCGGTTAGCTACCGAGTCGTGCCTGACCACGATACGGGCTCTCTGTTCCCTGTGAGCGATGGTGGCCTGTCCCGAAGGCCATAGGCCAAGGGACGCATTGAGCGCCTTTCTTTGGTTCCTTTCTTTGGCGCAGCAAAGAAAGGGACTCCCCTGCCGGGGGGACATCCCGGCGGGCTCTCCCGAACCACCGCTCACCCCACAAGCAACGCATCTGGCCCCAGCAACATGGAGCCAAGCCGCCCAGCCCGGCACGCTGCCCCCATGAGCTCCAATCGCCTTCCCCACCTCGACGCCCTGCGCGTCTTCGCCTTCGCCCTGCTCATCCCCTACCACGTCGGCATGTACTACGTGACCTGGGGCTGGCATGTCAAAAGCCCGGCGGCGAGCGCCACCCTGGAGCCCTTCATGCTGCTCTCCAGCCCCTGGCGCCTCGGCCTGCTCTTCCTCGTCGCCGGCGCCGCCTGCCATGGCCTTTACCAGCGCAGCAGCGGCTTCGGCCGCTTCTTCAAGGAGCGCAGCAGCCGCCTGCTGCCGCCCCTGCTCTTCGGCATGGCGGTGATCGTCGTGCCCCAGGCTTATTTCGAGGTCAAGACGCAGGCGCCGCAGCTGCTCCCCGAGGGCGGCTACCTGGGCTTCTGGCAGGCCTATCTGCAGGGCGGCAACTACTGCCGTGGCGACGACTGCATGGTCGTGCCGACCTGGAACCACCTCTGGTTCCTGCCCTATCTCTGGGTCTACGCGCTGCTCGCCCCGCTGCTCGTGCGCCTGCAGCGCCGGCCGGCGCTGCAGCTGCCGGCCTGGGCCTGGCTGCTCGTGCCGGCGCTGCCGCTGATCGCCTTCCGGCTGGGCTTGATGCCCTTCTTCCCGAGCACCCACGACCTGGTCGGCGACTTCTACAACCACGCCCAGTACGCCTATCTGTTCGCGCTCGGCTGGCTGAGCCGCGCGCCGCTGGCGGCGGGCTTCTGGGCGGCGGCGCTGCAAGGGCGCAGGGTGGCCCTGCTGCTGGCCTTGTTCGCCTGGGCGGCCTTGATCAGCTACTTCGCGGCCTATGCCAACGCCACGCCGCCCGAGGCCTTGCGCCAGTGCATGCGCGTGCTCTGGGCCTTGATGAGCTGGTGGGCGATGGTGGCGGCCTGCGGCTGGGCGCAGCGCTGCTTCACCCAGGAGCAGCCCTGGTTGCGCTGGCTGAGCGGCGCGGTGTTCTGCCTCTACATCCTGCACCAGACGGTGATCGTCGTGCTCAGCCAGTGGCTGGCCCCGCTGGCCCTGCCCTGGGGCTGGGAGGCGCTGCTGCTGGTGCTGCTCACCGCGGCGATCTGCCTGGCCGCCTACGCGCTGCTGCGCCACGTGCCGGGGCTGCGCGGCTTGCTCGGCATTCAGCAGCGGCCTCATGCCAGCAAGCCCTGCAAGAACCAGCCCGTGCCGGTCTGAGCGCCGCGCTCGCGGTAGAGCCAGAGCAGGCCGGCTTGACGGCTGTGCGCCAGGTAGTAGTCGCGGCAGCAGGGTGCGTCGTCCCACCAGCCGGTCTCGATGCGCTGCGGCCCGGCCAGCAGGGTCAGCGGACCCTGGTAGAGCGGCTGCTCGCGCAGGGCCGCCAGGCGCAGCGGCGGGTTGAGCAGCCAGCTGGGCTGCGGCCATTGCGCCGCCGGCTCGGGTGGCGCAGGGGCAGCACCGGCACTCGATGGCGCTTCGTCCTGCCAGGGCCGCCAGCACTGCTGCTTCTCGGGCCGGTGGTCGGCCACCGGCTGGGCCTGGCGCACGGCGTCCTTGCCCAGGCGCACCGACAGCCGGGTCAGCAACTCGTCCAGGCTCTCGCCGTCGGCATGCTGGCTGCCGGCGTCGGGGGCGAGCAGGCTGGCGGTCTCGGCGCTCAGCGTCTCGATGGCATCGATGGCCAGCTCCAGCTCGCTGACCGGTGCCTGCAGCGCCAGGCGCTGCAGGTGCTCGGCGAGCAGGCGCTGCCAGCGGCGCAGGCTGCGGTGGGCCTGGCCGCTGGCCAGCTCCAGCTCGCCGCCGGGGCCGATGTCGCGGGCGCGCATGGCGTCGTGGCGCCAGCGAACACGCAGGCGCGTGCAGCCGGCCTGGCGGGCCGACAACCACAGGCAGGCGGCCTGCAGCAGCGGCGCGGCCTCGTGCTGCAGGGCCAGCGCGTTGTCCTGGCGCTGCGCCAGCTCGCGCCTGGCTTCGAAGCGCTCCGGGGCCACGCACCAGTCATGGCTGTCGGCGAACTGGCCATGGGCGAGGTCGAGCTGGCGCAGCAGCGCCGGCCCGCAGCGCCGCGCCAGCGCGGCGCGCGGCAGGCGGCGCAGGTCGGCCAGCACGCGGCAGCCCAGGCCGGCGAGCAGCTCCTGCTGTGCGGCGGCCTCGCTGAGCACCGTGAACGGCAGGCCGCCGAGCACCGCGGGCAGCGGTGCGCGCAGGCCGTCGAGCAGCTCGCCGGGCTGACCGGCGCGCACCAGGGCCTGGGCGGCATGGGCATTCGGCGCCCAGGCCAGCACCACCTGGCCGGCACCCCGGACCCGCGCCGGGCCGCCTGGGGGCTGCATCAGTTCATGCAGTTCGCTCAGCAGGCGCTGCTGCAGCCGCTCCTGGCCGCCGAACAGGCGCAGGCTGGCGCTCAGCTCCAGCGCCAGCACCTCGTCGACCCGGGTGACGCGCGGCGTGAACTGCAGCGCCCACCAGACCAGGGCCTCGGGCCAGGGACTGCCGCCGACGCGGCGCAGCGCGAGCCAGCGCAGGGTTTGCATGGCCTCAGGCCGGTTGCAGCAGCGCCTGCAGCGCCACCGGCAGCGGGGAGGACGGCGCCGGCAGCGGCAGCACCGCGGCCAGGCTGGGCGGCGCGGCCTGCAGCCACAAGGGGTCGCTCAGCGCCGGTCCACGGCGCTTGAGGATCTCGACCTGCAGCTGCGCCCAATGCGGACCTGGCTGGACGCGCAGGCGCAGCGGCGCTGCGGTGGCCTGGGCATCCGTTCCCGCGTGCAGCAAGAAGACCGGCGCGCGGCAGCGCGCGGCCAGGGTCTGCAGCCGGCGCAGCTGCGGCGCGCGCAGGCCCGGCAGCCAGGCCAGCAGGGCCGCGATCTCGTCGGCGTCGGCGCGCAGCGCCTGCTCCAGCGCCCACAGGCGTTGGTGGGGCTCGCCGGCCGCCACCCACAGGCAGCAGCTGGCGCTCAAACCCCAGTCGGCCAGGCCGCGCGGGTGGGGCTCGTGCGGCGGGGCGATCAGCAGCAGGCGGCGGCCCGCGCGGGTCAGCGGCGCCAGGCCGGGGGCCAGCAGCCGCCATTCGACATGCGCGCCAGGACCGGCGAGCAGCAGCTCGGTGACGGCGCGCGTCGGCCAGCCGCCGCCGGGCAGCTCGGCGTCGAGCAGCGCGTGGCCGCTGGGCAGGCAGGGGGCGCTGGCGCGGCCCAGCTCGTCGGCGCGCCAGAGCTGCGGGTGCAGGTCGAGCAGGCCAGGGGCCAGGCGCGGCGCAGCGGCGCTGCCGCTGATGGTGGGTGATGGCACCAAGGGCCGACAGGGCGACCCGCCAGGGCGGCTCGCCGGTTCGGCGGGCGGCGACGCGGCCACGGTCGGCGCGGGCCGTGCCGGGCGCGCCGGCGGCGGCTTGCGCAGCGTTGCGACGCGATGCCGCTCGCGCCGTGTCGGCGGGCGCAGCGGGTCGCCAAAGAGGTCCAGGGCAGCGGGGCTGGGCATGATCGAATACTGTATGAAAACACAGTATAGGGAGGAGTGCCGCCGGCGGCCAGCCTGGGGATTGGCGTGCGAAATGCCCGTCGGCGCTTGCCATTCACCCGGGGTTTTCCCGCATTCATCGCGCCAGACTGCAACTGGTCGCATCTCGCTCGCGAGCCGGGGGCGGCATCGGCACAGTCCAGTCATCGCAAGTCGCGATACCCCCCAAGGAGAAACACCATGACCGCTCGCAACACCCCCCGCTCCATCCTCAGCCCGCTCAGCGACGTGCTGACCTTCGCGACCATGGCCGGCCTGGCCGTCGCCAGCGCCGCGGCCATCGCCAGCCCGCTGGTCGAGCGTCCCGAGCCGCTGCGCCTGCCCACCGTCGTCGTCACCGCCAAGTCCAGCGTCAGCGCCGAGCCCGTGCGCCTGCCGATGGTGGTGGTGACCGCCAAGCGCAGCACCTGAGCCTCCATCACTTGGGGGATCGACGGCCCGGCTCTGCCGGGCCGTTCTGTTTTTGCAGCCCGGCTCGGCCCGGGCTGCTTTGCTTTTTGTCGGTCGAACTGCACGCGCAGGCCGCCGGCGGCTCCGCTGGCGCTGCAGCGAGCACCCACAATCGCGCCCGTCCTCGACAGGTGGTGGTGATGCTCAGGCGGTTCGGGTTTTGGGTGGCAATGGGCTGGAGCGCGACGGCGATGGCCGCCGAGTCCGCATCAAGCCCCATCCGCATGGGTTTCACCGCGAGTTGGGCCATGCCCTGGGGCCAGTTGCAGGGCGAGACCGTGGTCGCCGGCATCCACCACGATCTCGGCCAGGCCCTGGCCCGGCGCTTGGGGCGGCCGCTGGTCTTCAGCCGCGTGCCGCAGCAGCGCGAGCTGGACCCGGCCTCGGCCGAGCACGCCCGCCTGCATGCCGACTTCGGCTGTGGCATGCACCCGAGCTGGTTCCCGAACGCCGAGCATTACCACTGGAGCGAGCCCTTGTTCGATGCCGGCGACGTGCTGGTCGGGCACCGCGGCACGCCGGCGCCGGCGAGTCTCGCGGCGCTGCCGCGCGGCACCGTGGTGGGCACCGTGCGCAGCTACCACTACCCGACCCTGCAGGCCCGCTTTGCCAGCGGCGAACTCAAGCGCGACGACGCGCCCGATCAGGCCAGCGCCTTGCGCAAGCTGATGCGCCAGCGCAGCGAGGTCGCCGTGGTCAGCCGGCAGTCGCTGGACTGGATGCTGCGCCAGCAGCCGCAGGCGCCGCTGGCGAGCTGGCGGCTGCCGGTGCAGCAGGCCGACTACCACTGCGCGGTGCCCAAGGGCAGCCATGTCGACGCGCAGGCGCTGTTCGACGCGCTGCACGCGCTCAAGCGCGAGGGCGAGTTGAACCGCATCCTGGCGCGCTACGCGCCGGCCGCTCCCAAGCGGTAAAGGCGGGTGATTTCCGCGGCCCGCGCCGCGTGCAGCGGGTCGTCCTTGTCGAAGGCCTTGCCATGGGCCGGGCGGGCCTGCAGGCGCTCGATCACGCGCAGGCCGCCGTCCAAGATCCAGCGCTCCAGCTGCCCCGGCTCGCGCAGCCCGAGGCGCTCGGCCAGGTCGGACATGATCAGCCAGGCCTCGCCACCAGGTGCCAGGCGCTCGGCGGCGCCGGCCAGGAAGGCGCGCAGCATCTGCGAGTCGGGGTCGTAGACGGCGGCATCCAGTGCGCTGCTGACCTTGCCCGGCAGCCAGGGCGGGTTGCAGACGATGAGCATGGCGTCCCGCGCGCTGCCGAACATCGACGCCGCCTGCAGCTCGGCCTGCACGCCAAAGCGCGCGAAGTTCTCCGCCGCGCAGGCCAGCGCCGCGGTATTGGTGTCGGTGGCCAGCAGGGGCGCGCGGCCGCGGCGGGCGAGCAGGAGGGTCAGCACGCCGGTGCCGGTGCCCACATCGACCGTTAACCCGGGTTGCGGCAGCGGCGCTTGCATGAGGAGATCCAGGTACTCGTGCCGGGTCGGCGCGAACACCCCCCAGCGCGGGTGCAATCGCTCGCCGGGGAGCTGCGGCAGCGCGATGCCGCGTTGCTGCCACTCCCAGGCGCCGACCATGCCGAGGAACTCGCGCAGCGGCAGCAGATAGGGTTCGCTGGCTTCGCCCAGTGCCGCGGCCGCCGCGGCGCCACCGGGCGCGCGGCGCAGTTCCAGGCGGTGGCCTGGCTCGAAGGGCAGCAGGATCAGGTTCAGGCGGCGCGCGCGCTCGGCCTGCTGCTTGCGCAGCTGATGGAAGCTCTCGGCCGCGCTGGCGCCCGGCGCGGGCTTTTTCTTCAGCCGGCGGTCCAGGGCCTGCAGCAGCTGGCGGGCCTGGTGGTAGTCGCCGCGCCAGACGAGGCCAACGCCCTCGCTGACGGCGCGCAAGGCGGCGTCGGCGCTCAGGCTGTCGTCGGCGTCGCGCAGACGCTTGGGCGGCGGGCCGCTGCCGCGCCAGACGGCGTTCTCTTCCGCGCTCAAGACAAACGCTCGGCGTGGTGGCGCAGCTGCGCGGCCATCACCGTGGCGATGAAGTAATAGCCGTGGTCATAGCCCTCGTGGCGGTGCAGGGCCAGCGGCTGCTGCACCGCGGCGCAGGCGGCCTCGAAGCGCTCCGGCAGCAACTGCTCGGCCAGGAATTTGTCGGCCAGGCCCTGGTCGATGCGGATGCCGGCCGGGTAGGGCGGGTGGGCCTGGGCGGCCATCAGGCGGCTGGCGTCGTGCGCCGCCCAGGTGCTCTCGTCGGCGCCCAGGTAGCCAGCGAAGGCCTTGCGGCCCCAGGGGCAGTCCATGGGCGCGCAGATCGGCGCGATCGCGCTCAAGGACGCGAAGCGGCCCGGGTGGCGCAGCGCCAGGGTCAGCGCGCCATGACCGCCCATCGAGTGGCCCATCAGCCCGGTGCGACCGGCATGCATCAGGCCGAGCTCTGCCTCGATCTCCGGGATCAGCTCCTGCAGCAGATAGCTTTCCATGCGCCAGTGCGCGCTCCACGGCGCCTGCGTGGCGTCCAGGTAGAAGCCGGCCGCCACGCCGAAGTCCCAGCTGTCGGCCTGACCGGGGATGTCGGTGCCGCGCGGGCTGGTGTCCGGCGTCAGGATCGCCAGGCCCAGCGCGGCGGCCAGGGTCTGCGCGCCGGCCTTGATCGCGAAGGTTTCCTCGTTGCAGGTCAGACCCGCCAGATAGACCAGCAGCGCCCTGGGCTCGGGCGGCAGGTAGAGCCCGTAGCGCATGGCCGTGCCGGTGGCCGGGCTGTGGTGCTCGCGGAACTGCTGGCTGCCGCCGAAGCAGCGGTGTTCGCTCAGGAGCTTCATCGTCAGAACTCGATCACCGTGCGGATCGATTCGCCGCGGTGCATCAGGTCGAACGCCTCGTTGATGCGCTCCAGCGGCAGCTTGTGCGTGATCAGCGGGTCGACGCGCAGCTTGCCCTCCATCACCCAGTCGACCAGCTTGGGCACATCGGTGCGGCCGCGTGCGCCGCCGAAGGCCGAGCCCTCCCACTTTCTGCCGGTGACCAGCTGGAACGGCCGCGTGCTGATCTCGGCGCCGGCCGGGGCCACGCCGATGATGATGCTGCGCCCCCAGCCCTTGTGCGTGCATTCAAGCGCCTGGCGCATCAGCTGCGTGTTGCCCACGCACTCGAAGCTGTAGTCGGCGCCGCCATCGGTCAGCTGCACCAGGTGGTCGACGAGGTTCTCGTGCTCGGTCGGGTTGACGAAATGCGTCATGCCGAACTCGCGCGCCATGGCCTCGCGGCCCGGGTTGATGTCGACGCCGATGATCTTGCCGGCACCGACCATCTTGGCGCCCTGGATCACGTTCAGGCCGATGCCGCCGAGGCCAAAGACCACCACGTTCGCACCCGCCTCCACCTTGGCGGTGAACAGCACCGCGCCCACGCCGGTGGTGACGCCGCAGCCCAGGTAGCAGATGGTGTCGAAGGGCGCGTCCTTGCGGATCTTCGCCAGCGCGATGCCGGGCACGACGATGTGGTTGGCGAAGGTCGAGGTGCCCATGTAGTGCAGGATGGGCTGGCCGTTGAGGCTGAAGCGCGAGCTGCCATCGGGCATCAGGCCCTTGCCTTGGGTGGCGCGGATCGCCTGGCAGAGATTGGTCTTGCGCGACAGGCAGAACTTGCACTCGCGGCATTCCGGCGTGTAGAGCGGGATCACGTGGTCGCCGGGCTTGAGCCAGGGCACCTTGCTCTCCAGCACCACGCCCGCGCCCTCGTGGCCGAGGATGGCCGGGAACAGGCCCTCGGGGTCGGCGCCGCTCAGCGTGTAGGCGTCGGTATGGCAGACCCCGGTGGCCTTGATCTCGACCAGCACCTCGCCGTCGCGCGGGCCTTCCAGTTCGACCTCTTCGATCGTCAACGGGGCTCCAGCCTTCCAGGCCACGGCGGCACGGGTTTTGATCACGATCGACTCCAGGGTGAGGGAGCGGGCATCTTAGGCAGAGCGCAGTAGCCCCAGCCGGGCAAGGCGACAGTCGCCTGCCCAGAATCAAAACATGAAGCCGATCCGCCGTCGCCAACTCCTGATGCTGCTGGGCGGGGGCGCGCTCGGCGTGTCCGCCCTGGCCGCCGAGCCGCTGCTGCAGGCCGGCGACCTGCTGCTGTTCCGCCACGCGCTGGCGCCCGGGGGCGGTGATCCGCCTGGCTTTCGACTTGGCGATTGCCGCACGCAGCGCTTGCTCAGCGACGAGGGCAGGGCGCAGGCGCGCCGCCTTGGCGAGGCGGTGCGCGCCCGCCTGGCCGCGCAAGGCCTGTCGGTGGGGGCGGTCTGGACCTCGCCCTGGTGTCGCACCCGCGAGACCGCGGCGCTCGCCTTCCCCGCGCAGACGGTGGTCGAACAGGCCGCCTTCGGCTCCACCTTCAGCGAGCGCGAACGCGAACCGGCGCAGACCCGCGCGGCCCAGGCCCTGCTCGCCGGCTGGCGCGGGCCCGGGGTGCTGGTCGTCGTCACCCACCAGGTCAACATCACCGCGCTCAGCGGCGTGTTCCCGGCCTCCGGCGAGGGGGTGGCGATGCGTTTTGCGGACGGGCGCGGGCAGTTGCTCGGCCGGCTGCTGCCACCCTGAGGCCTGACCTGACTGGCATATCGGTTCCGCCGGGGCCTCGAACGCGCGGCAACGATGGCAGGGGGCCCCGGCTTTACCGGCGGCGTATCGTGCTGCCCATCGCGACCACCAGGCCTCAAGGCTCCTGCCCATGTCCCAGCGCCTCGCCTCCTGCAGTTGCGGCCAGCTCAGCGCCCAGGTTCTTGGCGAGCCGCTGCGCATCTCCATCTGCCACTGCCTGGCCTGCCAGCGCCGCACCGGCAGCGTGTTCGGCCAGCAGGCCAGGTACAGCCGCGAGCAGGTGACGGTCTCAGGCCGATCGACCGTGTACCTGCGGGCCGGCGACGAAGGCCCCGGCGCGCGATTCCATTTCTGCCCGCAATGCGGGGCGACGGTGTTCTACGAGCCGCTGGCGGCTGAGCTGGCGGGCTTCGTGGCGATCCCGGTCGGTGCCTTTGCCGATCCGGGCTTCCCGTCGCCGACGGTCTCGGTGTACGAGGAGCGCAGGCATGCCTGGGTGCAGGTGGCGGAAGGGGTGGAGAGGACTCCTTGAGCGGCGGACGGCGCTGATGGCAGCATCCGCGCCTGGCCCCGTCGGGCTTTGAATGGGAGTGAGCGATGCCAATGACGAGCACCGAGGCCTCTGAATCCAGCGTCCGTGCGCCCCTGGTGCTCGGCCCCGGCGAGGGCCGCGACTACCCGATGGGGCGCATACGCGCGCTGTTCAAGGCCGATGGCGACGAGAGCGCCGGCCGCTACTCGATCTCCGAATGGTGGCTGGAGCCGCATACCCAGGGGCCGGGCGCGCACCAGCATGCCGAGGACGATGTGTTCTATGTGCTGGAGGGCGTGATGAGCTTTCTGGTCGGCGAGCGCTGGGTGCACGCGGCGGCGGGCAGCTTCGTGCTGGCGCCCGGCGGTGTGCTGCACGACTTCGAGAACCGCGGCGAGGTCAGGGCGGGGGTGCTGAACTTCTCGGTGCCAGGGGGCTTTGAGCCGGCGATGCCGGCGATTGCCGGCTGGTTTGCCGAGAACCCGCCCGGGCATTGCTGATGGCGCAGGGTCAGCGTGCGGCGGCAGGCGGCCAGGCGCGGCTGCGCCTGCAGGCGCCCAGCAAGGAGGAAACCGCGCTGCTGCCGCCCTTCGTCGGCTTGGGCCTGGATCGCATCCTGCTGCCCGAGAGCGCGGCGGATTGCGCGGCGGCCGTCGAGACCATCCTGGCCGCCGGCGTGGCCGGCTTCGACACCGAGTCCAAGCCGACCTTCGCGCCCGGCGAGATCAGCAGCGGGCCGCATGTGCTGCAGTTTGCTCTGCTCGACCGCGTGTTCATCTTCCAGCCGCAGCGCAGCGGCGAGTGCGGCGAAGCCCTGGCCCGGTTGCTGGAGTCGCCGGCCCTGCTCAAGGTCGGCTTCGGCCTGCAGGCCGACCGCAGCCAGATCCGCTTGCGCCTGGGTCTGGATCTGCAGTCCGTGCTCGACCTCGACACCGTGTTCCGCCAGCTCGGCTACCCGAAGTCCATGGGCGTGCGCGCCGCGGTCGGCGCGGTGCTGGGTCAGCGCTTCCACAAGTCCAAGAAGACCACCACCTCGAACTGGGCGGCACGCAGGCTGGACGAGCGGCAGCTGCTGTATGCGGCGAATGATGCGTATGCGGCCTTGAGGGTTTGGCGGGGGGTGGAGGGGATGCGGGAAGGGGGGAATTGACGGCTTCAGGCTGGTAGCGGTCCTTCGGTTCGGTCTCCCCTAGGACGGATGTCACTGCACAAGCGGCCACCTGCCGGACTCCGACGTCGACTCCGGGTCGTACAGCCACTCGAGAAAGCTTGGCGCGTGAGTCGACACTGCATCGATGGGAACCAGCAGCAATGTGAACGTTGATCAGTCACGAGGCAATGTAGGCACGATCTGGATGAGTCTCTTGCTGTGGCCGCTCGAGATGATTGCGGCATGTGAGGGTCGATCTAGGTCTATCCGCAGCGTTGTTATGGAATCAACGGGTTTGTCAGCCGCACATCTAAGCCAGAGCGGTATGTCCATCAGAAACGCGAAGCGACTGCGACAGGTGAAGCAGCACGTTTCCGAACATTCGCGTCGGGTACTCGGGCTTAAGGGATATGACTCCGACGAGGTCGAGAAAATCCTCGCGAGTTGCCCTGACACGCCTCTGGCTGGAATGGTCTATCGGCTTGGGCAAGCTTCGCCGGCCCAATTAGATCTAGCCATCAGCTTTGCGGCACGAGTTGACCGCCTTGGCTGCAGTGCCGTCGAATCCGTTGAGGCAGATGCGCTGACAACCTACAAGTTGGCGCTAGACGCGTTTTTGGAAGAGGAGCTAAGTTGCTATCCCGATCCAGAAGCAAGAGGTGAATTTGACAAGCTGAGAGTGAGCGTCTTGGCGGGCGGCGACTGGGCCGACCTTCTTGGGCCGACCGAGGCCGTTGCTGAGTACACGCTCCTTTCCGTGCTTGCCGCAGTCGACGCGGATTGGGGGGCGCGCTACTTCGGAAAGCTCCGGCCGGCTCCGACGCTTCTGTGGCTAGCACCTCGGTTTCATCCGGACTTCGATCCTGAGAACTCGAAAGGGATCAAACGCGATGTCCTTTCAAGACCCGTCGGGAACTTGTTGAGGTTGATGTGGATCCTTGCCAAGCGAGGAACCAGCAAGCACCGCGCCTGGCCCGATACGGCGCCTGGACCATCGCTACTGGCAAGAGATGTTGCGCATGAGGCCACGAGCGATGTACTCATACGCAAGTGGTCTGCGGGTGTAAAGCCTGCGACGCTCGACCAGTTGGCTGAGGTCTGGCAGAGCCTGTGTTCCAACCTATCAGATGGACTGACCTACGAATTGCCCCTACCTTGGATCGCGGTGGCGCTCTGGATGGAGCGCGCGCTGATCCGCAGGCGTGCCGGATCTGGCAAGCCAGAGACTGTCCTGTTTCTCTCGGATACGGCGTACCTAAGAGTCTGGGCAGGACATCGGGAGCGTTGGTCGGCGCAGCTGCCCGAGCCAGGGGATCACACTTGGCCCGAGCGGCTATTGGCTCAATCAGCTTGGCCTGAGTGGATGCGTTCGTCCCAGTCAGGAGGGCGGGACTCCTCACCCCGCGACTGCCAATAGGCGTCGTTGTTCGGGTTCAACTGTTCCGAGCGGTTGTCCTGGTCTGGCTGGCGCGGCGTTTCAACGTTCTCAGATCGGCGACCTCCCATGTCACTTCTCCTCCTTCACGGCCGCCTTTGCAGCCGCAGACTCGATACGCCTGACGTGATTGGGCGGGGGAGTTGCCCCTCCGTTTTTCCTCGCAAAGCTGGACTTCATTCGCGCAGCGTCCGTAACCGTCGGGGGGGTTGGCTGCACGTTGGGCTTCTTGCTCATCATTAGCTCCTGTCGATGCGATCCACTCGACCGCTGGGGAACTTTGACGATGAGGAGCTTTCCTGTTGTTCCGGTTTCGTTCACATGAGACGGAACTGAAGTAGTCCTTTCCTCCAACGATCGTGACCCTCTGCTGTCGATGCGGAGCAGCCGGACGGTAAGGCAGCTAGAGGCTGTGAGCAGCCTTTCGACCGGTACTGCTTTGCGGACTGTTTTCGACCCGCGGGAGACGCTCGTAGCCGTTACACAAGTTCGCCGTCGCAAGAACTACGCGCAGCGGTGGGGTGCCCAGCACAAGCGGTTTCTACCATCGGCCTTGGCGGCCCACATGGCTTCAACGCATCGCTCAAGCACCTGAGTCAAACTCAACCCGGGACCTATCTTTGCGGCGCCGACGCTGAAGGTCAGCAGCGGACGCTTGCCGATGTCTGGATGCACTGAAGCGACTGCCTCCCTCTCGCTCTGAAATGACTGCTGAATGCGAGTCCGAATGCGTTCAGCAATCCGCTCTGCTTGGGCAGCCTCGAGGACCAAGACTACGAACTTGTCGCCTCCCAATCGGCAGACCAAAGCGCCTTCTGCACCACCGACGACAAGATTCGCAATCTCGACTAAGCAAGCATCACCGGCCAAGTGCCCGAGCGCGTGGTTCAGAAAGCCGATCCCATCGACATCAAAAAGGAGAGCGGTCGCTCCGTCTAGCTCATGCCAGCGCGCCCCAACGCGGCGGCGGAATTCCAATTGCGTAAGGACACCGGTCATTGGGTCATGCGCTCGGATGCGATAGCCAAATCCACTGGTGGCCAGCGCGACCGATCTCGCGCCCAACTTGTCGGCCAGCCGCGAAAACCTCCAAAGAAAAGTACCGAAAGCGTCGCGAAGATTGGGAAAGAAAGACATGACGATCTGGCTTGCGCTCGATCAGCTTAACCGTGAGCCGTTCCACCAGACCGGCTGAACTCGCCTCAGCGCAGCCGCCTTCTAGGTGTTGGCCGACAAGACACCATCGGCGCAGAGTCGTTTTCGGTATCAGGCGCTGCAAGCGGCCAAACATCAACCGACTGGTCCATGTCCGCTTCCGGTTCGCGACGCCATTCAGTACATGGTCACTCTTGAGTAGCCAGGGTCGCCCGTCACGATCGTGTAGCACGCGCGCTCCAGAAAGGGCTGAACGAACGTTGTCGTGGTGGTGGCCCCCGATGTGCTTACAACCCCAGTCGCAGGGAATCGGAAAACCCAGGCGCCGATTTCCAGGTTCCGCCCGGCCAGCTGCGTTGGGAAGGCGCCTTCCAACGTGATGGAGCAGGTTCCGTTGTTGGTGCCTGGAGTACCGACCGCTCGAAACTCTCTAAGCACCCTGGCCACTTGGTAGGCATCCTTGAACGAGAGAACGCCCGTCCAACCGGCCGTCCAAGGCTCACGGACGAGTGTCAGCGCCTGCAATCCCGCCTCAACACCGCGGGCTTGAACTCGCAGGGCCTGCGAAGGGTCCGAACCGTCGACCACCGCCAACCCGCTGACGGATTCCAGAGTGCTCGGTCGGAACGTGAAGGTAACCGTGCACGTGACGCCAGCCGCGACGCTGGCACACCCCTCTGCAGTCACCCCTGCGGGCAGACTCTCGAAGCCTGCGAAGTTGGCGGGGCCCCCACCGGTGTTGACGACATCCATCGTCCGCACCGTGGTGGACCCCACGCTGGCGGCCCCAAAGTCCAACATCGTGCCGCTCCATCGGATCGATGGTTTGGTGGCGGTGGGGCCGCTGTCGTCACCACCTCCGCCGCAAGCCGACAGCAGGGTTGCAAAGCAGAGAAGAAGCAAGGAAAGGGAGGTTTGCATGACTAAGGCAAGGAAATGGTGGAGACGCCGCTGCCCTGGTGCCGGCGGCTGCCGGCTCCATCGATACGGGGGATGAAATGACGCGCACGGTGGCTGTGCGCCGTACGGGAAGTGGATTGCTGATGCGCCCGGCGCTGGCGTGCGCCAGAGCTGCTGCTCTCTGGTGTCCAGTCAGCTCTTCGTCGGGTGCCCGATCCTTCGGATTTCGTGCGCCGAGAGAAGGTCCTCAAATTGACGTTCGCTCTCCTCGGCGACTCGGATCGGGACTTGGAGCTCTGAACGAACCCCGCTTTCTGGCGCGGATTCCACGCGAAGCAGGCCGGCGTCCCCGTAGAGGGTGTGAAGCCGCTGGCGGATGTTGCGCAGGCCAGTACCACTGCCGCTGGTCGCGGCGCCACCCAGGCCAACGCCGTTGTCTTCCACCCAGACTACGACGCTGTCTCCAGTCCGGTGTGCCCCGAGACGGATGCGGACGCGGCCGGCTTTGGGTTCCACGCCGTGCTTGAGCGCGTTCTCCACCAGCGTGTGGAGCAAAAGGGGCGGGAGCTCGCAGGACTCGAGCTCCGCAGGAAGCTCGAGCCGCACGGAGAGGCGCCCACCCATGCGGATGCGCGCAATCTCCAGGTAGGCCAATGCAAGTCGCATCTCCCGACCCAGCGTCGAGCGCTTTTCGCGCATCTGCGGCATGGCTTGCTGCAGGTAGATGATCAACTGGCCCAGCAGGTGGATGGCCGTGCCGGCATCGCGTGGGATCAGGTACTGCACGCTGGCCAGGGTGTTGTAGAGGAAGTGCGGCTCGATTTGCGCCTGCAGGATGCTCAGCTGCATCTCTGCGATCTCGCGCGCTTGCTCAGCCACGTTGGCTCGTAGCGTCTCGGCCTCGACGCGCTTTTGCCAGGTCGCCGTAATGCGAAAGCGAATCCAATGGCTAATGACGCTGATACCGGGGAGTCCAGCAACGGCTCCAATGAACAGCACCTGATCGGATGGGTCCAAGGTGAACGAGCGCAGGCCCCAAGCAAGCAGGCACCCAACTGTGGCGACGGTGCCGATCGTGCCAAGAATCAACCATCCCGCGACCTTGTTGAGGGGCGCGTGGTTGCCGTGACGCTTGAACAACCAGATGCGCGGCATGTCCAAGAAGACGGAGGTAAGCCCTAGCGCGATGAGGAACAGGCCAAACGCTCGATCGACGGGATCAGCTGTCCAAATGACCCCGAGGCCAAGAAGCGGCGCCACCAAAACGATGGCCACCATTGCTTTCAAGTGGTCCTTGCTCATGGCCATCTCCGACAGGATGCCGTGGCTGGGATGCATACGTCTCCAGAAGTCGCGCACATCCCTCCAGCCATCGAAGTAGCTCGCGATGAAAGGCAAGGCGATGGCGTAGAGCATGGTGACCGCGAAGGGCGCGGTGCCCCATGCACCCCAGGCCTCTCGCTTCAAGACCGCCAGTGGCACGGACACCAAAGTCATCGCAACCAGGGCGCCAATGAGCCACCAGCGAACGCGGCGGTTGGTGGCGCTCAATTCGTCCTGGACCGGGTCGGTGTCGGCTGTGTGTTTGACTTCTGCTTGCATGGGTGTAATTCCTCCTAATTGCGAGCTGGCAGGCCCGATGGCCTGCTCTGCGCCGCCAGTCTCTTGAGGACCGGTTCTTCGCGAGATGCCTTTGCGACGGAAGCGATTCGATGCGGACGAACACGGTCGTCCTGCGACGAATGGGCCTCGCGGCGAGGCCCTATCGTCGGGCGGGCGTGATTCGATCAGTTCGCACGAGCTGTGTGTTGTTGACGTATCACATCCCTCTCACGCCCACACAGAGGGACCGGTGAGCGGCGTGACGCAAGTCACGGACCTCTAGCCAGGACCGACGTGCAACGTGCTTAGACTTTCTGCTCAACGGCACACCCGTACGAAAGACGGCGTCGCAAAGCCTCCGGTCTACAACTCCCGCGCGGAGTTACGACAGCGGGGTTGCCCATCGAACGTCCTCGATGGCGACGCGGCCTGGTGCGGGCGCTGCCAAATCCAGGGAGCGCAAGGACATGAGCAACACTGAGCACCGGCCTCGAGCCGTCGTGGCCGACGACGAGCCGTTGATGCGGGCCGCATTGATCGAGCAACTGCAGTTGCTCTGGCCGGAACTGCAGGTGGTTGCCCAGGCGGAAGACGGGGCCCAAGCGCTGCGGGCCTTGAGCGAGTACCAACCCGACTTTGCTTTCTTGGACATCCGGATGCCCGGATTGACCGGGTTGCAGGTGGCGGAGATCCAGGGCAGCGCGGCTCAGGTGGTGTTCGTCACCGCCTACGACCAGCACGCGGTGGAAGCTTTTGAGCGAGATGCCGTTGACTACGTGCTGAAGCCCCTGAACGCTCCGCGGCTGGCGCGCACTGTGGCGAAGTTGCAGAAACGCTGGTCCTCGCCGGACACAGCATCAGCCGGGAACCAACCCGCTGCGCCTGTCGAGGCTGAGAAGTCGCAGCCGCCGATGGAGTGGCTGCAGGTGTCCACCGGGGCGTCCATCCGCCTGGTGCACATCGATGACGTGATGTTCTTCGAGTCGGACTCCAAGTACACACGCGTGGTGGGGCTGGAGTGCGATGGCTTGATGCGGACGCCGCTTAAGGAACTGCTGCCTCAACTCCCTACCGCCTTCCTGCAGGTGCACCGCAGCGCGATAGTGAATCGGCGCCACGTTCGCTCCGTGGTCCGGGTGGACGACAACATGGAGCTGGAGATCAAGGGGCACGCGCAGCGATTGCGGGTGTCAGAGGCGCATCGGCACTTGTTCCGCGCGATGTAGACGCCGGATTTGCACCCAGGAACTCCGTGCAGTTCAGCCGATGTGACGCATTCAGAAGGATGAATGGGCGTTTCGTCGCAGCAATTCCGCATTCGTCGACTCGCATTCCCTGGTTCGTCCCAAATGCAGGAAAGTCTCTCCACCGCTTTAGAACTCAATACAACTTCGATGAAATTCGTCAAGCCACTTCTCTTTGCTGTATCGGCATGGTGCGCGGCACATGCCGCGAACGCCCAAGACATTCGCTTGGAGGTTGCAAAACGTTGGGCTGTTAAAGCCTGCGTTGATGCGGTCCCAGACAAGCTACGTTCATTGACGGCCAATATGGGAACTGGCCAGTTCATTCGCTACGAGTGGCAGGTGGTGCATTGCTTTCGCGACACCGTTCAGCGGGACTCGGACGACGGCGCCACTGTGATCTCAATAGATTTTGTGTGGGTCATGAGCCGCACTGACAAGGTCAGTTCCCCCGCTAGCGCCGTTGCTCAGCGAGCAAATGTGGCGCTTGGTGCACGAGCGGCCAAAATTTGGCTCAAAGTGACCGACGACGGGAAGGGGGAGTTCGTCGCCTATCAGGTTCCGCATGATGTGAAAGAGCTGTTCCAGCCGTTCCGGAAACTGCCTATCTACCGTGACCTTACGAACTCAACCGACTTGACGGGCGGACGTGTTGACGTAGTAGCCATGAGTCCAATCACTGGCATTGGTCTCGACTCTCGATGCAAGGTTCTCGACGCAAGAGAGCCTCTATGTCAACTTGTGAAGCTAGACATGCGGTGAGGCAAGCACCTGTCCATTCCTGCATCTATCCGATCGCTTGGACTCAGCGCTGCTTGAAGCCACTGGATCGTGCCAGGGGTGCAGAGCTCCACAGATAGGCGCGGTGGCTCTTGCCGTCGCTGCGGTTGCGTTCACCAACCCTGGCGTCTTACTTCGGCTTTGGGCACCTTGCTGCCCTATGGACCCCGGCCGCGAGCGTCAGCACCCGCTGGAGGCCGTGTGAGAACTCGGCTGTCGAAGCCAATAGGAGCAAGCTGCTGAGCTGC